>Ga0307987_1001451_pt1 | contig 13016 bp, 8 predicted proteins | sample EllFjometagen181_FD_203157 | JGI IMG/M metagenome (GOLD analysis project Ga0307987, IMG submission 203157) | Marine microbial communities from Ellis Fjord, Antarctic Ocean - #181 | ecosystem: Environmental > Aquatic > Marine > Unclassified | place: Southern Ocean | collected 2014-10-08
CGCTCTGCTTTTTGCCACGCTCCTCGCGGCCGCTCCCAAGGTTGCCTTCCAGGTGAAGCCCGACCGGGCGGATGGGAAGTATGCCCCCGGCGAAACCGTGACCTGGACCGTTGCGGTCACAGTGGACGAGAAGCCGGCGGCGGGCAAGGTCTCCTTTGATCTCCGCCAGGGCGGGGTGAAGACGATCCGCAAGGGCGAGCTGGCGTTGGTCGACGGCAAGGCGACGCTGACCGCCAGTCTGGATCAGCCCGGTTGGCTGATGACCTATCTCACCTACAAACCCGAAGGCAGCAAGAAGGCCGTGCGCGACTATGCGGGAGCGATCTTTGGGGCGGATGAGATTGGTCCCTCGGCTCCCGAGCCCGAGGACTTCGATGCGTTTTGGCAGGCGAAGATCGCCGAACTGCACAAGATCCCGATGAACGCCAAACTCACGCCTGTCGATACCAAGGACCCCAGTGTCGAGGCGTGGCGGATCACGCTGGACAACGTCTGGGGCACCCGCGTGCAGGGCGTGATCGCCCGCCCGAAAGGAAAGACAGATCTGCCAGCCTGCCTGGCCGTCGAAGGGGCCGGGGTGCGCGGCTTGAGCCCTCGCGGGGTGATCTGGCGTGCTAAGAGTGGCTGGCTGGCCATGCACATTATCGCCCACGACATTGCGCCGGACCAGCCCAAGACGTTCTACGACGAGCTTTCGAAGACCAAGCTCAGGAACTACCCGCTGTTTGGGCGCGAGGACCGTGAGAAGAGCTACTTCCTGCGCATGTTGCTCGCCTGCCGGCGGTCGCTCGACTACTTGGTCGACCGCCCGGAGTGGGACGGGAAGCGCCTGCTGGTAACCGGCGGCAGCCAGGGCGGCTACCAGTCCATCGCCTCGGCGGGACTGCATCCCAAGGTGACGCACATTGTCATCAGCGTGCCCGCTGGCTGCGACCACACGGGGCAACTCGTGGGCCGGCAACCGGGCTGGCCTGCCTGGAACACCCGGTCGCCAGGGGAGATCAAGGACAAGGCCGCCGCCCTGGCCACGAGCAAGTATTTCGACTGCGTCAACTTCGCCAAGCGGGCCAAGTGTGCCTCGCTGGTCGGGGTCGGGCTGGTGGACCGCACCTGCCCGGCGCCAGGTATCTTCGCCATGTTCAATGAGCTGCCCGCACCGAAACGAATCGTCTCCATGCCGGATGTGGGGCACGGCGGGATCTACCGTTCCCGGCGCGGCGAGTACAGTCGCTGGAGCGGGCTCTGGCAGAAGGCGATTTTGGCAGAGAAGCCGGTGCCGGCGGAATAGGGAGATACCTGGCCATGCCCATTCTCACGACCGAAGAGACCGCTTTCGCCGAGGCCGTCGGTGCCTTGACCTACTGCAACCCGTTCCTGCCCGAGCGCATCGAGGCGGAGAAGGTCGCGGCTGGCGCTGCCTTCATCCCCCATGGCGATGTGTGGAGCGTGAAGGCGGGCGACGACGCCGAAGCCCCGAACATCCGCACCATCTCGGCCAAGGTGGAGAAGGTGACCGCCGCCATCTGCACCCGCCTCCATGCAGTGGATGCCAAGCCCACCCGCCGGGAACTCTCGCTCTATCGCGACCTGGTGGTCTACACCCTCTACTATCGCTTTGTCGACGAGCTGTTGGAGCTGGTCGAGCGTGGGCTGGACCCGATGACCGAACGACTGGACTGCCCCACGCTCTACCGGCGTTTCAACCGGGACTGTCGGGAGCTTCTCGAACTGCCCGGCGTGCATCTTCCCGACGAGGACATCGCCCACTTCTTCGCCTGCCAGTATCAGATCCGCCGGGCCTTCAATCTCACCTTCCACTGGATTGTGGGGGGCTCCATGGCGACGGCTCGCCTCCGCGCCTCCGTGTGGCAATCGGTCTTCACTCATGACATGCGCCGGTACCGGCGTTCGCTCTATGACCGAATGGGCGATCTTCCCGTGCTGATCACCGGTGCCTCCGGCACGGGCAAGGAGCTGGTGGCCAAGAGCATTGCCATGAGCCGCTACATTCCCTTCGATCCCAAGTCGGGGAGCTTCGCGGCCATCCCGGGTCGGGACTTCTTCGGCATCAATCTCTCGGCCATCACGCCCACCCTGGTGGAGTCGGCTCTCTTCGGACACCGCCGGGGGGCCTTCACGGGTGCCTTGGAGGACCGCGATGGCTGGCTGCAGACCTGCGGCCCCCACGGAACCGTCTTCCTGGACGAGATCGGGGAGATCACTCGCGATCTCCAAGTCAAGCTCCTGCGCGTGCTTGAGACCCGGGTCTTCCAGCGCGTCGGCGATGTCCAGGAGTTCCCTTTCCAGGGCAAGCTCACCGCCGCCACCAACCGCGATCTTGGCGAAGAAATCGAGGCCGGGCGCTTCCGGGCCGACCTCTACTACCGGCTCTGCGGCGACCTCATCCGCACCCCCTCGCTTTGCGAGCAGATCGGCGAGAGCCCGGCCGAGCTTCGCAACCTGACCCTCTTCGTCGCCGGGAAGCTGGTGCCCGAGGCGGAGGCCGACGACCTTGCCAGGGATGTCCTGCACTGGATCGAGAACCACTTGGGTGCCGACTACCCTTGGCCCGGTAATGTGCGCGAGCTGGAGCAATGCGTGCGCAATGTGCTCGTGCGTGGCGAGTACCAGCCTCTGAAACGCCCCAAGCGCCCGACGGATGCCATGACCGAGTTCCTGGAGGAGGTCCGCACCGGGCGCCTGAGCCTGGATCGGCTCACCGAACTGTACATCACACTCGTCTACCAACAGGATCAGAACTACGTCCATGCGGCCGAGAGCATGGGCATCGACCGCCGCACGGTCAAGGCACGTCTCGACCACGACTTCCTGCGCGGGTTGGCTGCGGACGCGTAGCGGCCCGGTTCCCGGTCAGTAGGTGAAGACCGAGAGATCGTTCTTGGTGCGCAGCACCTGCTCGAGCGTCATGCAACGCTCGCGGTCGACCCCGAGGGTCTCGCGGAACTTGTCCAGCAAGGTCACCTCGGTGGATCGCAGGCGGCCATCGACCATGGCGAGTTCGTAGAGATTGGCCAGCAGACATTGCTTCTGCGGCTCGTCCAGGACGCCTTCGCCCAGGCGCGCCAGCAATCCATCCACCCCAAGGGCGCGCAGCAGGGCGCCGCCCTGCTCAATCATTGCTGGCCGCTCAATCAGGCGTTCCACCAACCGCAGTTCCTCCTCGCAGACGAGATCGTCCGCCTGCAGCATCGCCTGAAGGGACGCACTGAGTACGAGCACCGGCGAAAGCTCGTCGGGAACCGGATCGACCTTCGGCGCTATCTTCTCCTTGGCCTTCACGCTCAGATCCTTGCCCGCGAGCTGGCGGCCCTTCAGCCACAGGGCGCACAACTCCTCGGCGGCCCCCGAGCTGTAGGAGGGGATGGCCACATCGTACGTGCTCTCGGCCACGGTCCAGACCAACCGCAGTTCCGGTGCCGTTCCCTCGACGCTCAACCCGGTCACCTCGACCAGATCGTGCAACGTGGTCTGCCAGTCCGACCCGAGCCGACGGGAGACGACGACCAGTTGCGGTGGCGCGGCGATTACATGGGCCTCTCCCGCTGCACCATTTACATCGCCCAGGGCGCGCACCGCCACTGTGGGGCTGGCGCACTTCCTGGCCCGCAATTGGTCGGCGACTTCGTTGGGTAGAAACATGGGCTCCTCCTGGGCAGACAAGCAAGATTGTCCTCAAATGGTATCCTCTGGTCGGAGAGAATGCACGTTACACCAACACAGAATCATTGGAATGGGCGATCTGTTGCGCCGTCGTCGCTCCGGATCGCCTGCCCACAGCAGGATAAGAAGGAACGTGCCATGTTGCTACGCAGCCTGTATCTCATGGGGATGGTCACGGCCATGCTGGTCAGCGCCGAGGACACCGTCCTCTTCGATTTCACGAAGGGGATCCATGGCTGGAAGGGCAATGCCCAGGTGACCAGCCTGAAGTCCACTCCCGAGGGACTTGCCTTCGCCTGCGATGGCGAGGATGACCCCTGGATCGAGGGTCCGCCCATTGCCATCGACTTGAGTGCCGCTCCGATCCGCCTGACCTTGCGCTTGCGCACCAATGGCGACGCGGGCGGGGAGCTGTTCTACGGTACCGGCTTTGCGGCGGGCAGAAGTATGGGCGTGCCGCTGGTCGCCGATGGCAAGTGGCATGAATACACCATCGTCATTCCTCCCCAGCCCAGGAATACCCGCCTCCGCCTCGATCCCGGCGCTCGCGGTGGCGACGACATCGTGTTGCACTCGATCAAGGCCCAGATCCTGGCCGCCATGGAAGCCCCGCCAACCACCCCGCCCAAGGTCCTGCCCTGTGATGGCCCCGAGTTGGTCTCCGGCGATCTTACGCTGCGCCACTCTGCCAGCCGCTGGGGCGTGTTCGAACTGGCCGTGGCTGGCAAGCCCTTTGCCCGCAGCCATAGCAATGACCAGATCGGCGTGCTCAGCGGCAGAAAGGCTTCCTACCTGTCGCTGACCAACGCGCCGGGCAAGACGGTGAAGCAGGGCAATGTCCTCCTCAGTATGGCAACCGTCACCGATCCCGACGGTGTCAGTTGGCGTTTCTCGCGGGCGTTCACCCGAGGTCCGGATGGCACGATCAAGGTCACGACCAAAGTGACCGTGGATCGCGACCGCGAGGTCTTTCATCTGCCCTGGCTCACTCTCTTCCCCGGTCTCGGGACCTTCGGCGAGCGCAAGACACAGGCCGTACTGCCGGGGGTGGAGTACCTGGCGGACGAACCTAGCAGCAGCGAAGCCGATGTGCGGGGGCGGCTGGCTGTACGCCGCGTCGTGGATGACCTCAAGCTCTGTTTCCCGCTCATGGCCCTGGTCCATGATGGCCGCTATCTGGGCGTCTCATGGCAACGCCAGGATCTGCCCGCCGCCGTGTTCGACTCGCCGGACCGGACGTTCGGTTCCGGGGCCCATCTCTTTGCGCTCTGGCACCCCGGTGTGGGCACGCGGCGCCTGGAGAACAGCATTGCGCCGCTCGACGCCATGCCCCTGTTGGCAGGCAAGCCTCTGGAATTCGCCTTCGAACTCCTGGGCGGCAAAGGCCAGAGCGTCATTCCCGCCGTGCAGGCCTACGTCGCGCGCCATGGCGTGGCCGACCTGCCCGAGTACGAGGGCGGCTTCACCGGTGCCGTGGACCTGCTGGCCCACGGCTGGCTCGACTCGGCCTCGAACAAGGGCGGAATCTGGCGACACGCCGTCTGGGGCGACCGCTTCGGCCCGCAGAAGGCGGCGGACGCCGTCTGCTTCCAACGCTGGCTGGCTGGCCAGACGCGGGACGATGCCCTGGCCGAACGCCTACGCGCAAGTGCCGAGGAAGGGCTAGCGAAGATCAATGGCGACCTTGGCAGCGGCGTCTCCCACGTTCGCTTCGGCGTGTTGCCCTACCTTCTCTATGGCGATGTAGAGAAGCGCTTGGACCAAGTCGCAGCCGCCGCGCGACAGGCCCTTGGCCGCTTCCAGGACGACGGCGTTCTGCTCTACCATCCCGGCAAGGACCGCCCCGACTATGCCTCCACCCACTTCGCCAAACACGCGAACGGCCTCGCCGCCCCGACTGTGAACCAGCTTCTCGAAGCCTGCCTGCTGATCAATGACCGCGACCTGCGGGCCGACGTTCTGGCTCTGGTCGACAAGCAGACGAAGCTCTACGCCAACACCGTCCCACGCGGCGCGCAGACCTGGGAATGCCCCCTGCATACGCCCGACATCCTGGCCAGCGGTCGCCTGGTGAGCATGTATACCATGGCTTATCAGCTCTCCGGTGATCCGAAGCACCTGGAACAGGCCCGCTACTGGGCGTGGACCGGCGTGCCCTTCATCTACGTGGACTCCCCGGTCGAGGAACCCATCGGGGCGTACGCAACCATCGCCGTGTTCGGGGCCACCAACTGGCGCGCCCCCTTCTGGATCGGCCGTCCCGTGCAGTGGTGCGGTCTAGTCTACGGCGCGGCGCTTATGCCGCTGGCCGATCTCGACCCCATCGATGGCAAGCTCTGGCGGCAGCTCGCCACCGGCATCACCATCTCCGGGGTGCAGCAATCCTGGCCCACCAGCGATGCCGAACGCCAAGGCCTGTTGCCCGACTTCTTCTTCCCCCGCCGCCAGCATCGCGATGGTCCCGCCATCAATCCCGGTACCGTCGGTGGCCGCCTGCCGGAAGCCTACGGCAAGGGCAAGATCTTCGACCGCAAGGTGATCGGGCCGCATCGCATCCTCGTCCACGCTCCCGGCGCGATCAAGGTTGGGGGTGACGGCCAGATCGCCATCGACGCCTGGCCCAAGACTCCCTACCGCATCCTCCTCACCGGTCTCGCCGCCAAGCCAACCGTCACCTGGAACGGGAAACCGGCCACCCTCGAGTACCTGCCCCAACACGGTGCCGCCACCCTCCTTGTCGAAGGCAAAGGCACGCTGAGTTTGCGCTAGCTGGGCTCGGGGTGCCAGGGCTTACGCGAGAGTTCGCATGGACTGGGCCGGGGCTGTAGCTTCGGTTCCTTGGTGCAACTGCTCTCGCCTCGCCGTCGGCCCAACAACAGGTCTTGTATGAACACGTGTCTCCTCGTCATGTTGGGGTTTTGCATAGTGGCGCCCCCCGGGCTCTTCGCCGGAGATAGGCGGGCTGACGCCGTGCTGCTGAAGGGTGGCGACATCTCGATGCTGTCGAGGCTTGAGGAACAGAGAGCCATCTACCGGGACGGTGGCAGGCCCACCGCCACAAGCCGCGCGCCTGAGCGCTGATGTTCAGTCGGTACGGCGCGACCAAGTAGGAGAAGCCCCCCAATGGGAAAACGCAGCCCCGCCATCCTCGTGGTTCTCGTAGCCGTCCTCGGCGGCTCGCCGGTCGGTGCCCAGACGCTAACGCTGGACAAGGCCGCGTATACGAGCGGCGACCCCATCCAGATCGTCTGGTCGGGCTCCCGCCACGCAGACGACAAGATCGGCCTCTTCCGCGCCCGCTCCGTCCCGCGTGCCGGCGACAAGAAGGTGCACCCCGAGCTGTGGGAACACGCCGTGACCCCGTTCGGCGGCATGACCTTCACGACCCCGCTGCCGCCCGGCGATTATGTGGCGCACCTGTTGCTGAAGGGAGGCCCCACAACCCTCACGAAGGGCGTCCCCTTCAAGGTGACCTACGGGAGGGAACTGGGCGGCATCGGCACCAGGATCCTGGTCGGCCCCAACGATCCGGGCAGGCAACTCGCCGATCCGCAGATCATCAAGGTGGGTTCGACCTTCTACATCACCGGCACCTATTCCGGCTCCGGTGGCTACATCTACTCCACGGATGACTTCCAGACGGTCAAGGCCACGCGGATGGAGATCGACACGACCCCCTGGCCCTATCCGTACCAGCACATCTGGGCCTTCGAGATCTACAAGCATACCGACGGGGCCTGGCATGGCTATGCCTTCGATTTCGACCGGAAGGGCCTGTACCACTTCGTCCCAGACCCCGATCCCAAGACGACAGAATTCCCCGTTCTCAAGTGGAAGGAAAAGGAGTTGCTGCTCAAGGGCGACTACGACAATCGCGTCGTCACCGACGGGAAGAAGATGTATCTGCTCACCGCCAAGGCGAACGCCGGGCACATCTCGGTCTATTGCCAGCGGATGCTCGATCCCGGCAAGCTCGATCCGGACTACAAGCCGCACAAGATCATGAGCCAGGACAACGGAAAACTCCAGTCGGAGAAACGCAACGCCGTCGGCGCCATGAAGATTCACGAGTGCCCGTTCATCATCAAGATCACCGTCAAGGGAGTCACCAAGTACGTCATGTCCTACACAGTGGGCGACTACGGCATCCGCGACTACAAGATCGGCTTTGCCTACTCCGACGTGCTGATTCCCCCACGCGGCACCGAATACACAAAAGCGACCATGCCCGACCCGCAGAATGTGTGGGGCACCGGGGCGAACGCCCAGGAGGTGGTCTATCTGACCCAGACCCAGAAGCCATCCTGGCCCAACTACCACGCCGCGGGGCTCAACCGCCCGGGCAGCGGCGATATCGTCGAGCACAAAGGCAACTACTACGTGATCTACCACGCCGCCGCCCCGTTGCAGATGGCGGGCATGGTGGGGAAACGCGGATATGGCTCGGGACGCATGCTGTGGATCATGCCGGTGACCTTCGACTTCACCGGACCGATCCACACCTGGGCCACGCCCGGTCTGCCAACCACCGGCACGGTGGCCCCCACGATCTGGCCAAGCAGGACGACCTACGCCCCCGGGCAGGATATTGTGGTCCACTACCGGAACGCCGGGCAGTCTCTCTGGGACTGGATCGGGCTGTTCAGCAAGGGGGAAGACAACGAGAACCGTCTCATCTGGAACTACATCCATGGCGGCGCGAAGAAGGTCCCCGACGGCTGGAAGTGGGAGCGGACCAACTACGGCTTCAGTGGCTCGCTGACCCTGGCTGGCGGCCTCGATTCCGCAGGTGACCACGGCGCCCGCCTGTTCTTCTGCGGCGGCAGGAACCCGGCGGCAGCCCGTTGTGCCTTCAAGGTGACCAAGGCTCCCAATCTCCCCCCCAAGTGGTCCAAGGATGCGCTTACGGCACCCAAGGCCACGGCCAACGCTGGCTACTCCCACTCGCTGGCGAAGTCCGCCAGTGACCCGGAAGGAGACGATCTCTCCTACTCGCTGGTGTCCTCGCCCACCTGGTTGCGCATAGCAGCGAGTGGTGACATATCCGGCACACCGCCGCCAGACTTCGTCGGGGTGAACACCTTCACCGTGGGGGTGACCGACGGCAATGGCGATGTGATCGAGGCAACTCTACAGATCGAGACCTCAGAACCGAAGGCAAACTGATCTCGCTGGCGTGGCTGAAGGGCACGCCAACTGGACCTGGCATCAACAGAACCGCCACCAGGACTTCTTGCAGGCCGGAGTTGGGTTCCGAGACTCCAACTCACGTTCGGCAGGAGCGTCCGAGGAGAACTTGTCAGGGGTGCCCAGGACTCTTCTGGGCCAGCGAAGCTTCGCCTCAAACCGCCCACAGGCCCGGAGCGTCCTCGCTCCGGTTCCCCAGCTGTGCATCCGAGGATCCGGAGACGGCGCAGGAGAGGCATAGGGTTATTCTGCTCCCGATCCGCGTCCGGGAGCAACGCGTCCGCGGCGGAGTTCGCACAGCCTGCACCAAGCCGGTAGATTCGGTCCAGGCATGCAGTCGCCCCCCAACTCCGATGCACCTCGGGACCAGAGCCACTGGAAGGTACGGATGACGATTCAGACACCCGAATGCGATGCGGATGGACTGGGGAGCGCGGAAACCGGTCGCGAGGAGTTGCCGCAGGTTCTGCTGATCGGCGACTCGATCTCCATCGGCTATACCGAACCCGTGCGCCGGCTGCTGAACGGGGGCTGCAACACGCATCGGGCCGACGCCAATTGCGGCGATACAAAAAATGGTCTGGCCCATCTCGATTCGTGGCTTGGGGATCGAGTCTGGGATCTGATCCACTTCAACTGGGGCCTGCACGATCTCTGCTATCGCCACCCGGAGGCGACGGCGTACGGGAACCGCGACAAGATCAACGGCGCGCTCTCCGTGGAGCCCGAAACCTACCGGGCCAATCTCGACCGACTCGTGCGCAGGATGCGTTCCCGAGCCAAGCGGCTCGTCTGGGCAACCACGACGTACATCCCCGAGGGCGAGGCTGGTCGGCACCAGGGCGACGAAGTTCGCTACAACGCCCTGGCCAGCGAGGTCATGGCGGAGCACGGGATTCCCACGGACGACCTCTACGCCATCACCCAGGCGTTTCCCCCACCCATGTTCACCTGCCCCGGGGATGTCCACTTCACCCCCGAGGGCTGCGAGGTAATTGCGGAGGCCGTCTCAGAGTGCATCAGGGAAGAGTTGGCCACGAATGGGCAGGTGAGGCGGGAGCAGGGAGCGACACAGCCATGATCATCAGCGAAGAGAACCTCGCCTGGCTGCTTGAGGATGACGAGCCGTCCGTTCAGTACCGCACGCTGACCGAGCTGCTGGATCTGGGTGCAGAGGATGCGCGAGTGTGCCGAGCATTAGGCAGGATTCCCGACAGCACTGCCGTCGATCTGCTGTTCTCGGCAATGGCGGCCGACGGCTCGTGGCAATACGAATACCGAGATCAGACCAACCGGTACCTCAAATACCTATCGGCCACGCTGAGCTACGCGGCGGAACTCGGCTTGGGCGCGCAAGACCAACGGGTGACCAAAGCCGTTCACCATCTCTTCGCCATGCAGCAGCCCGATGGGGACTTCCATCGACACTACTCGTGCTACAACGGACTCCTGCTTCGGGCCCTCAATCGGCTGGGTTTTGGCGAGGCCCAGGAAACGTGCCGCCTACGACAGCTCGTGCGGCAGTCGATCCGCCACGATGGTGGGTCCCACTGCGACCTGCGACCACGGCGAGGCCGAGGGGCGTCGCCGCCACCCAGGAGCTGCATCAAGGGGTCGCTCAAATCGCTCCTGGCGTTCTCGGAAGATCCCGAGCTGTCCCAGACAGAGGAATGCGGGCGTCTCACGCACTACTTCCTGAAGCGGCACCTGCTCTTCCGGAGGGACCGCCCAGCGGTCCCCGTGGTAGGGGAACTCCTCAAGCTCTCGTTCCCATTCACCTACCATCCCGCTCTCATCGAGCCGCTGTACGCCCTGTCCAGACTCGGCTACGGTGATCGTCCCGAACTGGCAGAAGCGTGGGCGATCCTGCTGAGCAAAGCTGACGGCGACGGGCGCCTGCCGCTGGAAAGGTCCCTCAACTGGCCCCATCTGCGCTGTGGTGTCCGCAACCGACCCAGCAAATGGCTCACGCTGTACGCCGGAATCGCTGAGAAATGCCGCCGAGAACGTCCACCTGGGTCAGTAGAATAGGGATGCCCACGATGAAGACCTACACACCCGTTCAGTATGAACTGCTGCGTCCCTCTGAGGTGAAGTCGCTCCAGGAGCAGTGCCCGGTTGTCTACATCCCGGTCGGTTCCCTCGAATGGCACGGCGTGCAGAATCCCCTGGGGACCGATGGGCTCAAGGCGCACGCCATCTGCTGCGAAGCGGCGTTGCGCTATGGCGGGGTGGTCCTGCCGACTCTCTTTCTCGGCATCCTGGGTGACAGCCGTGGCTGGGGACCGGAGGGATGGAGTGGTTACACCGTCACCGCCCATGACCAAGCGAGCATGGAGGACACGATCTTCCGCACGGCGCGGGGGCTCGTCGCCAACGACTGGAAGGTGCTGGTGGGCGTGACCGGGCACGACATCGAGCCCCAGCGAGATGCCATTCACAACGGCATTCAGCGCGCCTGCGAGGGAACGAATGCAAAGGGCTTCGGCATCACCGAAGGAGAGAACTGGAAAGGGGGGACGTCCATGAAGTACAGCATGGATCACGCTGGTGCTTGGGAGACCTCGGCCATGCTGTACGCCCACCAGCAACGAGTGTGTTTGGATGAGCTGAGGGAGCAAATGGAGGCGGTCGACAGGGCGGACGTGGGGACCATGCAGATGAAGGAGCCGGAAGGCATAGGTGGCTGGAACCCATTGAAGTACGCTTCTGCCAAACTGGGCCAGGAGATTGTCGAATTCTGCGCCGAGAGGATCGGGAAGAAGGCGACTGATGTTCTGGAAGGACGGGTTCAGCCCCTTGAGCAGGCAGATCGCGCATTCATGGACAATCCAGGTCCTACGGACTAGCGGCGACCGGTTGAGTCAGCGCGCAGGAAAAGAGGGGAATGAGTGCCATAGTGGAGGCGCGCGGGAGCCTTTCCCCTGGGACACCTACCAGCAACGCACCGGAAGATAGCTGCATGCCCAAGACGACCCTGGCAAACACTCTCTCAGGCCTCGCCATTCTCTGCCTCCTTGCTTCCTGCCAATCAGCGAGAACGCAACCGGCAGTGGGACGTGAGGGGATGGTCAAGAACGGCACGTTCGGCGAGGGGAGCAAGGGGTGGCGACTGGGGAAACTCTCGGTAGTTGTCAGTGTGGACGGGAGCAAGGTCCTGTCCATCGACGACACCGGCAAGAAGGTGGGGTCGGACATCTACAGCGACCCAATCCCGGTCAAGACCGGCCAAGGGTACACCCTCGCCGCCAGGATCAAGTACGAGGGTGACCGGACGGGCCTCATCTACATCCGCGACTACAAGGGCGGGAAGCAGATCGCCCGGCAGCGGCACGTCCTCGGCACAGGCGAGAAGAAGCCGGGGGAGTGGCACACCGTATCGACCACCTTCAGGCCCCATCCGGATGCCGACAACGTGCGGTTGTGGATACACTCCTCCAGCGGGGCCGTCGGCAAGTACTATCTTGATGACATTCAGCTGTCCCCCGCCAAGGAGATCGATGTGACCGCCTTCTTCAAAGACGCCGTCAAGGGGCATCCCAGAATCTATCTGAACGACGGGCGGCTCGACCAGATCCGGCGGAATATCAAGAGCGATGCCAGCGCGAGGAAGGCATCCGAAGCCATTATCGAGCACGCGAATGCGCTCCTGGAAGCCAAGCCGATTGCCTACGTGAAGACCGGAAGGCGGATGCTGGCCCCGGCGGGAGAGACGGTCTCCAGGATCAAGTATCTGGGCATGGCCTTCCACCTCACCGGGGACCGGAAGTATGCCGAGGGGGGAATCCAGGTTCTGCTGGCGGCAACGGAGATCCCCCACTGGAACCCGTCCCACTACCTCGACACCGCAGGCCTTTGCCTCGCCACGGGTCTGGGATACGACTGGTTCTACGATCAGTTGACCCCGGCACAACGGGAGGTGGTCGTCAAGGCCATCGTGGAGAAGGGGATCGAGACCTCCTTCGGCGGCCGGCCGTGGTGGGTGAACGGCAAGTCCAACTGGAACCAGGTCTGCAACAGTGGTCTCGGCATCGCGGCGCTGGCCATCTGGGAGGACGAACCGCAGGTCGCCGCACGGACGATCCAGCGCTCCCTGAAGGGCATTCCGCACACCATGGATACGTACGCCCCCGACGGGATCTACTTCG
>Ga0307987_1001452_pt1 | contig 13009 bp, 10 predicted proteins | sample EllFjometagen181_FD_203157 | JGI IMG/M metagenome (GOLD analysis project Ga0307987, IMG submission 203157) | Marine microbial communities from Ellis Fjord, Antarctic Ocean - #181 | ecosystem: Environmental > Aquatic > Marine > Unclassified | place: Southern Ocean | collected 2014-10-08
TTAGGTAAACAGCTTGTTCTTTTAAATGTAAAAAAAATTGGTAAATTTATACAGGTGCAGTTTAGCTCTCTATTTTAATATGACAAAAGGCGGTCACTACTTTTTGACCGTCTCTTTTTTTACCTGAATATTCCTACTTTATACTCAGGGATATGCAGCTATATAGTGTGATTATGAACCTGGTGATTAATGTGACAAATCACAGTTTGAAATCTAAAAAAGTTTTTTTAATTATCGCTAATGAACCGGATGCAATCAGAGCAGCTCCAATTCCTTGAAGAGCCCTACCAATATAGAGAAATGTTGAGTTTGGTGCATATATGATTATTAAAGACGCCATTAAGTATTCAAGTAAAGTAATTAAAAAAATAGTCCGCTTGTCATATGTATCGTAAAGTTTTGCACCAACAAGCATAAATGCAACCGAAGCAAGAATGTATGTATTTAAAAGCCATTGAAGGTTTGATGGAGCTATGTTGAATTTATGCTGCATGATTGGTAGCGCATTTATCAGAGCTGTAGTATTATATGCTATTACAAAGATACTTATAGACATTGCAATAAGAATTGCATAAGTTCTAAATTTATATGCGTTTATTTGTTTATGATCAACTTCCATTTTTTATGAAGCACTTTCTCTTTTTTTTAATCTTTGTCTTTGCCTTTGTCTTTGTCTTTGTCTTTGTCTTTGTCTTTGTCTTTGTCTTTGTCTTTGTCTTTAGCGCTGTTATATCTACGATAACAGTCGTAAGTATTGGAACAGAACTTTGGTGTTAAATTTTTGTATTTCTCTAGGGTTAAAATATCCAGGCTTTATTCTTTGGTTCTTTCAGAATAAATAATACAGTGAAATGACAACATGATATAGCCTGAGATTTATATCCTCGGATGAGCTTAAACGATAAATTGCTTACTGCAGGCATGCAATGCCTAGACCTGAACTCATTTAAATTGAGGCTGATCCCTACGAAAATTAATTTTTTTGTGAACTGAAAATGTTTTTTAACAGTGTAATCTTAATTTATACTTTTTTAATACCAAGACTAATTTCTAAAAATTTATTACTCAAAGGATCTATACCGCAGTAACAGTATCTATTATTGTTGACAAATATTTTCTGTGCTGAAGGCACCGAATGGTTATCGAATGCATATTTATGGAGTAAAGTCAGGCCAGTCTTTCGCGAAGTGGAGGCGATGACTGGTCTCAAGTCTCCAACTTTATCATAGACTTAATAAGGAATTAAAGGCATTATGTATAAAAACTTCTTCACTTTCATTTTTATAGTAGTTAAGTTCCAATGTAAGCTGCGCTTTTTGTTCTAACATATCATAATGAATCTTAAATGACTTCCAATTAAAACCACCTGTATATGGAATTTTATGCTGATCATCAATACCATTATTATCATGTGCATGAATAAAAATTATTCTTTCGGGATATAGGTCAAATAATTCAAATGGATTTGCTTTATTCATCATATTTGCATGTCCGGTATCGTAGCATATTCCAATGAAATCTCTGTCGTACCTCGAAAACAACTGTTTGTATACATCAAACTGCGATTCATAAGAATTATCAAAAAGATTTTCAATTGCTATGCGAACTTTTTTTTGTCGGCAGTATTCTTTAAGCTCATCAAATGATTTAAATACCTGATGCCAAAAACGATCATAATATTCTTTTGATTTCTTAAAATTTTTATATGGCACATTTAAGTGAAGTACAAGGATATCTGTATTAAAGAATGAAGCGAAATCGATTCTGTTTTTAATCAATTCAACACCAGAACTTCTCGTGTATTCATCAAATGAAACATAATCTTTTTTTGAATTAACTTTGTCTGAATGACTCATATCTACACCATCAATAATAGGACGTATTCCCTGAGGTGAATGAACTCCACATAATTTTAAATTATATTTACGAAGAATTTTTTGAATATGAAGCATTTCATATGTGGAATAGAAATAGCAGCTATCCCATTCATGACACCAGTGAATATGACTAAACCCACCATTTTTTAGTTGTTTGAATGCAATATCTAAAGCATTTATACTGGATGATTTACATATGCATTCAGAATTGATTGATAGCATGATTTTTACCTGTTATTAACTAGTTTATTAAATATCTACTGATACTCACAGTAAATAAAATTATAAGTATATAATAGTCATTATACAGCATAAGAAAGTAAATAAAACAATAATTAATATATTTACAATCAAAAATTGTTACCCTTACATATCATAAGTCTTTTTTTTATATTTATCAATAAACTCATAAAGGTTTATAATTGTAATAATTAGTACTAGAAATGAATTATTAAAAATAAGGCATACATTGACATCCTAAGATGTCCATATATATTGACATAAATTAATTATTTCTTTAAAAATTAATTCTGACGCTAATTTCAATTATTTACACGTTCTATTTTAATGATTATTCAACAATATTGCCAAAATTAAAATTAAAACTGGGTTGTATGACAATCGACTTTTTATTCATCACTATCCTCAGAAACATGAAGGAAAACTTTGGTCAATGTTTGGTATAAAACCACATTCTCTTGACGCACTTGACTTGTTACCTTCAGATACAGTCATTGCAGGATTCAGTGATATTGACGCTATAGGAATTTGGAATTGGATCTCTTCTGAGTTAGAGAAATGCGGTATTCCTGAAGTTCAACATGGACTAGTGAAATTAATCAAGAGTGCAAATAACAATGGAATTGATATTAACAAAATACTTTCATCTATTCATGATGAAATAGGTATTGTTGTTACAATGAGTAAAGATAGGAAAACTTCTGTTCCATTGGGATTAAATAATAGTGTTGAAATTCCTGAACCTGCATTTATGATAGCAATTAAGGTTAAGGACAATACTATTTTTGATTTGATACAGTCTAAAACAGTAATTCCAGGAAGCAAGCAATTGAGTCTTGCATTAAGAGTAGATAGTGAAGAGGAAAAATCCCTGATTTTTAAAATGGGAATTCCTTTTTTATTGGGGCCTGTTACAATTGTTCAGACTAATGATTGCCTATTTATAGGATCAAATGTTAAGATTATCAGTGATGCTCTTGCTGTTCGTTCCGGAAAAGCAAAGGGATTAAAAAATACAACCGAATTTCAATCTCTTACCGCTGATATTCCACTAACTGGAAATGGTTTTAAATTTATAAATCCGAGAGTAAGTAATATTATTTCTGAAATAAATAAACATGAAGCAATAGTTCAAAAAATGATGTCAATCAATAATTATGGGATGGGGATATTTTCAGTTTCATCAATACTCAAAAATGGTATTATCTTCAAAAGCAAATCTACTTATAATGTGAGTTCAGTATTCTTTGCTCAGGCTGTTTTTGCTCGTAGGTATTATGGCTGCAATGATGCTTCCTTCAATATACAAAGCAAGAACTAAGGCGCGTGCCATATCAAATGCTAATAGGCTAAAATAAATAGGAGTATCCTGTACCATGTATTCAATGGATCATGACGGAACTTGGCTTGCTAACCTATCTGAATTAGATTCAGGCTATATAACACCTGATTGTATAATGTCCACTGAAGGGGCTCCCTTTAAATTTGAGAATATAAACATAAACAGTGATTCTAATCCTGATGATATAGTTATCATCGATAATTCTATTCAAGGATGCACAAATATACTATATGCTGATGGTCATGTTACGACTCAATAGGTTAAATCAGAGTCCCTTTAGAAAATTAATTATGTCATTACCATTGGCAAATAAAATTGAAGTAAATTTTACTGAGAAATACATACAAAGTTATTTTTCAACTTTATTTTTAGGAGTGTTAAAAAGTGTGGTATTTAAAACATAATAATCAATGTTTTGGGCCCGTAGATCAAAAGAAAATGGTAGTCTTGACTGATAAATAATTACTGGATTAATTTAGCTCTATTTTTTGAATTCTTAGTAATTTATTGGAAGGTATTCGAAAATTATCAATTATTGGATATAATTATTAAACCTGATACGTGGGTGGTAATAGCTTCAAGTTTACCACGGCGAAGGCTAGTTTTCTGTTCCCAGTCTCTAGTCTCTAGTCTCAAGTCTCAAGTCTCTAGTCTCAAGTCTCAAGTCTCTAGTCTCAAGTCTCAAGTCTCAAGTCTCAAGTCTCTAGTCTCTAGTCTCTAGTCTCTAGTCTCTAGTCTCTAGTCTCTAGTCTCTAGTCTCTAGTCTCTAGTTTCCAGTTATCCATTTAGCAGGTATGAAATATCTTTCATTGACAGTTTGCTGAAAGAGGAACTATTTTCAATAATTCCATTAAATAGTCCCTGTTTTCTTTGCTGGAGTTCAATTATTTTTTCTTCAATTGAGTCCTTCATTACAAGTTTGATACTTGTAACCTGTTTCTTTTGACCAATTCTGTGTGTTCGATCTTCTGCCTGAGCCTGAACTGATGGGTTCCACCAAGGATCATAGATAATAACGGTATCAGCACCTGTTAAATTTAATCCTGTCCCACCGGCTTTTAAACTTAATAAGAATAGACTTATATCTTTATTATTATTGAATCTATTAACCTTAGCCAATCTATTTTTGGTCTGACCGTCAAGATATTCATACATAATATTATGTTCATTTAACCATTTTTTTAAAATGGCCAGAAGTGAAGTAAACTGGCTGAAAATAAGGGTTCGATGACCACTGTCAATTGTTTGTAAAAGTAATTCTTTCAGTAAATCTGTTTTTCCAGAACTTTCTTCACCTTTATGATAAATCTCAGGAAGTAATTGTGGATGACAGCATAATTGACGCAGTCTTAACAAAGACGTTAGAATATCAAACCTAGTAGATTTACCATTAAAAAGTGATTGATATTTATCTTTACTATCTCTTAAAATATCATCATAGATTTTTCTTTGCTTTGGGAGCATATTACAAAAGAGAGTTTGCTCTAGTTTTTCAGGAAGTTTTTCAACATCTTTTTTATAGCGTCTTAAAATAAATGGATGAATAATTTCAGCAAGCTCTTTTTGCTTATCACAATTAAACTCAATTTTACCATATGTATTATTAAAACTATCCCTAGAACCAAGCATTCCGGGATTTAAAAAATCAAAGATTGACCATATATCAGAAGGACTGTTCTCTAACGGAGTACCTGTTAGCACTATTCTATGTTTTGCATGAAGTAATTTACATACTTTTGCATTGATTGTTGCCGGATTTTTAATATGCTGAGCTTCATCCAGAATTAAAATCTCGAAACAAGCATTGTTATAGTAATCAATATCTTTTTTAATTAGAGCATAGGATGTAATAATTAGGTCATAATCATTAAATTGTTTTAATGCGTCATCTCTGCCAGTTCCATGGATTAACAGGACCTTTAGGTGTGGAACAAATTTATTTGCTTCAGTTAGCCAGTTTTCCACCAAACTTGTTGGGCATACAACCATACATGGAAAACTATCATGTTTATTTTGCAAATATCTACTAATAAAAGCTAACGCTTGAATGGTTTTTCCGAGCCCCATTTCATCTGCGAGGATAATGTTGAATCCATTATTAGACATTTCTGTCATCCATTCAATAGATTTTAATTGATATTTACGAAGTTCTCCACAAAAGTTATCTGGCTGTGATGTATTACTGATAGTCTTTTTAACAGTTTCCTTAGGGGCGATATTAAAATGTTTCCATTTTTGAGGTATGGCTTTTGGTATATTACAGGCTGATTTTATCCAGTATAATATGGATCCTTTGGGGATATTAATATATTTATTTCCACCTTTATCTATCGTAATAATTCTCTTAAATACAGATATTAAATTGAACAAATCATCATTAATTCTTGACATGTTTCCATTATTTAGAAATATATATCGTCTGTTTACATTTACATGTTTGACGAGTTCTTTCCAGGTGGTTGTTGCATCTAAATTGTTACTTAGTTCATATTTTAATCTATAATTGTTATCATTTTCTATTGGAGAATGACAGTTAAGTTGAAGATCACTTATCATAGAAAGCTGCTTTGATGCACTATAAGATAAATATACAGCTTTACTGTTTGTGTTGAACCCAGGCAAAGTATAATCCAAAAATTTACCAATACTTTCTAAATCTGTCAAAGAATAGCCAAAGCCATGATTTAGGGTTTCAATTTGAAAGCCAGTTCTTAGTACTTCTTCCTCGATACTATTTTCAAATAGTTTATCTCTTTTCCAGTATGAGTTTGCTCCCTCAGCGATTCTATGGCTATCAGAATGAAGTTCCTGGTTACCGTAATTGTATTTTAACTGTAATTGTAGATCTTTACTATTTGTGAAGTCAATATAATAACATACAGAACATTTTTTCTCATTCAGGCAATTACTTGTATGGGAAGAAATCAATCTGATAGGCATATTTGTTAATTGAGCTTTAGAGTTAAAAAGCATTGTAGGTGTCAATAGAAATTTCCTTAGCCAGATAATATCTGAAGTCGCAGGTATCCACCAATATTCACCCTCTATACCAACCCATATACCGGATCTTCCAACTATTATCTTAAATTGTTTAAGATGAAGTTTTTTCCCATTAATAAGTAAACATGGATTAATAAGATTTGAATCAATATTTGATACTACTCCTACTAATTCTGCCGTTTCTCTATGAATGACTATTTGTTGATTTGATGAGTAAAAATCAGTATAACCAATAAGACTATGAAACATTTCTGAGATTATTTCTGATCGTAATGAGTAACCTGAACCATCTGGTTCTGCATATTGGGATATAAATCTTATTAACTGCCTATCCTGGTGTGAAAAATCTGCAATTTTATATGTACTTAGTTTATTTTCATCAAATCTTAGCTGTCTTAGTTTATTATGATTTCCTATGTACCTTCTGCTTTTATAGATTATATCTACTGATATATTGCAACATTCCCATGTACTACTTGTATTCGGTAAACCAATCTTTGTATTAATAATTAGTTTTGCAACAGTTGTTGAGGAATCTTCAGGCTCGAGATTTATAGGCTTTTTAGATGACTTTACAGTTGTGGCTTCTAAAAAATCAGTATTTTCGTTATTTGAGTTAAATTTTATATAATGCAGGAAAGCGACTAATTCATGAACAGAGCAATTCTTTTTAGATAATATGGACAGTACTGTATTATTATTTTTAATATTAATTTCATGCAGAACTTTATTTTTATCTTTAACGGTTATAACGCTGTAACCATCGTTATTTATGTATGAAAAAATAATTGCCCCACTTTTATATAAGCTTTTGGCATTCTTTAAAGCTTCTTTAGTTACTAATTGTGCGATTTTATCTTCTGTTATTTTCATAATATACTAATATTGTAATAATTGATATTTTTAACTGATATAACTTAACTTTTATGTAATCATTAAGGTCAAATAGTTATCACCAATGTTAAACTAATAAGAACAAACTATTAAAATATAATGTATAAATTTAATATGCAATTGATTTAATAATTTTAGCATATAAAAATTCAACGCAAGAGATGCCAAGGGCGTTAATAAAAGTTCTTTTGAATTTAGTTCAGACATATAAAAAAATAGTGTTTATATATACATTGGCATGTTATTGCGAATGTGTTCCTAAGTCACAATGGAGTTCTTTATATAAAAAAGCATGAAATTTGATTTTTTCTCCCATTAACATTGTTTAAAACATATTTTTTGAAAAACTTTTTTATTTTTTCCTTAGTGTCTTAGTGACTATGTATGATATATTTGGTTGCAGCTATGCTGATCGAAGTTTATTTACGGTTAAGATAAGGTTTTATTATATGGAAAAGCAGTTTGAGAAACATATTCATTTTATTGGCTGTGGAGGTATAGGGATGTTTGGATTGGCATTGTTATCCATCCAGCATGGAAATAGCGTCAGCGGATCTGATATACAAAATAATAAAAACAGTGAATTACTAAATAAATTGGGTGCAACTATTTATAATAATCACTCAATAGACAATTTACCTAAAGTAGAAAAGTGTACTGTAGTATATTCTTCAGCAATTAGTAGTTGTAATCCTGAATTAATAAAAGCTAAAAAATTAGGGTTCAAATGCTATCGTAGAGGTGCGTTTTTAGCAACACTAGCAAGTAATTATAAACGTGTAGTGGCAATCGCCGGGTCTCATGGAAAAACTACTGTAACCGCAATGATTTCTCACATTATGAAAGAGCTTTTGCAAAACAAAGTAGGATATTTAGTTGGTGGATGGCCAATTGGTGAGGATTATCCAGGCCAAATGGGTAATGGTGATATTTTTATTATTGAAGTTGATGAAAGTGATCTTTCTCTAGAGTTGATTCATTCATATATTGGAGTTGTTTTAAATTTGGATGATGATCATTCATGGAATGTAGGAGGTCAGGATGCACTAGATAAAGGTTTTATTACTTTTGCACGACAATCTGAATTATTAATTTATGATAAAATATCCCATCTTGAGCATCTTTTCCGAAATATCTCAAGTAAAGTGAAAAAAATTAGTTCTGATGATAATTCTACAAACCGATTACGATTAAATTGGGGTGTGTATCAGAATAAAAACGCTATTATGGCAATTAATGTAGCTGTCGAACTTGGTGTCCCATACTCAGATGCTCTAACAGCAGTTCTTAGTTTTGAGGGTGTTGAACGGAGAATGTGTGAAAGATTTAATAATGATCAAGTAATAATTATAGAAGATTATGCTCATCATCCTGTTGAAATTGAAGCTTCTATATCTGCTATAAGAGATATTTATCAAGATAGGCAGCTAACTGTTATTATTCAACCACATAGGTATGCTCGTTTAAAGAAGTATTTTGAGGAATTCAGTAAAGAATTGATGAAAGCTGATAGAGTCTTTGTGCTTCCTGTTTTTTTCGCGTGGATTTCAGATGAAAAAAAAAACTCAAATCAATTTATTTCTCAAAAATTTACTACTTGTACCAGCCCTAAATTGCCTGTATTAACTCAAGAAAACAAAAATAGCTCCGCTATTAATTCAAAGCAATTAGTTGAGAATATTGGGAGAACGGCAGAATATGTCGATGGTTCATGGATGAATATGTCTAAAAAAATTATTTCTTATTCGATATCTGAAAATATGATTTATTTAATTTTAGGTGCTGGTGATATTAATAAATTAATTCCTGCCCTGATTGCTGATATTGTTGATTCGAGATTTATTTAGTAAAATATTAGTCAATGCAGTCTCAAATTAGGTATATTCAATTTCATAAATAAAAAGACCTTTGGTATAATTTTTAATATCCAATATTTTCTTCAGGCTCAACCCATACAATATGTAGTTTATTAATTATAAGAACTGTTCCTTTGTTCTTTTTCGTGCAGACATTAGATAAAACAATAAATGGATCAGATTTTTTCGTGAATAGTTCTGAAACTCTTCCTTTTGTTCCAAGGTGAACAAATCCTGATACTATTTCTCCATCAACTGTTTTAAGAGTGACACGGTTAATTTTTTCTTTATTATAATCAGGTTTTTTTGCATCTATCATTTTAAATATTCCTTAAATTATTGCTTTTTGCAAAAAATTGTCATTCTTGATGATTTAGTTGTACAATTATGTTGATATTTCAAAATATTATAGTATTTTTATTATTCTTTTAGATTTCACATTAGTTCTTCAATTTCTAACTATTATATAATTTACGTATTCTTTTACGAAAAAATAGTTTTTTATTTGAAATAATACTACATAAGTCAGCTTAATAATAAAAATAGGAATAAATATGATAAATAATGCAGATTTTAAGCAAGCTATTAAAGCTTATTTAAGGGATAATAAATTAACTCAAAAGAAATTTTGTGAAAATATAAGCCTTAAACCTTCAACTTTATCTTCAATTATGACTGGTAAAACACGAAGCATTAATGATTCTACTGTTGCTAAATTGTTACCTGCTTTACAGGATTATTTAACAGAGGATATGTTAAACAACAATATCTATGATAGTGATTTTTTATCTCTTACATCAATGTTGGACGACGATGGCAAAAGTATTATTTTTCATTATTTTTTGAAAGAAATTGGACCTTTTAGAACATTGATGGTTCTTCAAAATTTATTTAATATTTTGGATAAAGATGTACAGGACTCAGTTAAATTATTGATATTTAATAAGACTTATAATCTTATTACCAGTAAAAAAGATGCTCTTGAATTGATTGTTGATAAAGAAGAAAAAAGTAGAGCTGAAGAAAGTTTTAATGAACTTCTCGATGCATTCGAACAAATCAAAAAATATGATAAAAATAATTAATTTGAGTTAATTATATCATTAAAAAATCTTGTTGAAAAGCAGGATTTTTTTATTTAGAAATCAATATGATTATATTTTTTCATATTAATCTCTAGTCTTGTGAGAAATGCGCTGTAGCGGGGTTCAAGTCGAAAGTTATTGATCGCTATGGAAAGGGCTTTTTTAGAACCGATAATGATTAATAGTTTTTTTGCTCTAGTTATTGCTGTATACAGTAAATTTCGTTGCAGCATAATAAAGTGAGATGTTAAACATGGTACTATTACAGCTGGGAACTCGCTCCCCTGTGATTTGTGTATCGTAATTGCATAGGCAAGCTTTAACTGTTCTGATTCCGCAAATTCGTAATTTACTACTAAATTGTCATATTTAACTGAGAACTGTTTTTCTTTAATATTAATATGACAAATAAAACCAATATCTCCATTAAATACCTTTTTATCATAGTTGTTTGATATCTGCATTACTTTATCGCCTGCTTTAAAAACTCTTGTCCCAGCTTCAAACTGAGGGCATGGACCTGAATTAATTGCTGACTGAATTAATTCATTAAGTTTTTTAGTGCCGCATTCACCTTTGGTCATTGGTGATAAAACCTGGATGTCTTTAAAAGGATTTAAATTGAAACGTCTGGGTATTCGTTCCTGAACCATCTTTACAATAGTCTCGGCTGCTTTATCAGAAGCTTCCTGATCGATCCAGTAGAAGTCATGAAGAATATTGCTATTTTTGGGTGTAGTTAGGTTAATCATTCTTCCAGAGTTTACAGCGTGGGCATTTGGAATAATCTTACTATTTGAATCCTGCCTGTATATTTGTTTTAACTGAGTAACAGGACAAATTTTTGAATTAATTAAGTCATGTAGAATATTGCCTGGACCAACTGATGGAAGTTGATCAGCATCACCAACTAATACTACTGTGGTTCCTGGTGTTATAGCTTTAAATAGATTTACTGCCAATTGTACATCAAGCATCGATACTTCGTCTATAACTAAAATATCACAGTTTAGCTTATTGCTTTGGTTAAAAACAAATGATTTTTTAATAGGATCCCATTTTAGAAGTCTATGAATTGTCATAGCTATAGAGTCTGTAGACTCATATAAGCGTTTAGCGGCTCGGCCTGTAGGAGCTGCAAGAGAAATTTTCAGGTTTGCAGCTTTTGAATTATTAACTATTTCACTAATAACTGTGGTTTTACCAACACCTGGGCCCCCGGTTATTATCGAAATAGGTGCTGATGATACATTATTTATTGCATCATATTGTTCTCTATTAAATTCGATGTTACTATTGGAAGCTCTCCGAATTTTCTCGAGCCTTTTGCCTTTATGGTGTGGAAAATTAAATAATTTTGGAATAATTGATGCTAATTCTTTTTCTGCCAGGAAAAGTTGATAGCTATATACTAACCTGCCTAATGAATGATTAGTATCATTAAAACTATCTATAACTGCAGTTTTGTTTTTACAGGCGAGTGTTAATCCTTTTAGTGCATCATCAATTTCGACTTCAAGTAATTCTGCTGTATAGTTGACAAATTCCTGTTCAGGATAACATATATGTCCAGCTTTGTGTAACTGAGTAAGCGAGTAACTGACTCCGGCATGAAGTCTTTTAATATCGTTATGTCCAATACCTAGATTTTTAGCAATATTATCAGCTTTGAGGAATCCGATTCCTGAGACTTCTTCAGCAAGTTTATACGGGTTGTTTTTTACTACGTTAAGGGCATCTGCTCCAAAACGTTTATATATTTTTTGACAGTAAGTCAAACTTATTCCAAGACCTTGGAAGTAGACGATTATTTCACGTTTATCTGAATGCTCCTGCCAGGATTTACGAATTGTGTTTAGAGATTTTTTGCCAAAACCTGGTATGTCCAGTAAGCGCGCTGAATTGTTATCTAAAATATCAAGAGTTTTTTCTTTGAAATGGGAGACTATAAGTTTAGCTCTTTTTTCCCCTATACCAGGTATGAGACCTGAAGAAAGATATCTCTCTATTCCTTTGGAAGTAACAGGAAGAGTAAATGTGAATTTTGATGTTCGGAACTGTTGGCCATGTTCTTTGTGTGTTTCCCATTTACCTTTAACAATGATACCCTGTCCCTCAAAAGCTCCACTAAACGATCCTATAACTGTTACTATCTTGTTTAACTTTGTTCGTATTCTAATTACTGAATATGTTTCATCTTCACTAACATATACAACACGTATTATTTCCCCGGAAATCGAATCTCGGTTAGTAATTTGTTGAGGAGTTTCCGAAGTTACATCAAATTTTGTGTTGAACAGATCTTGTTTGTTGTTGCTCATATGAAGTACACTTGTAAATATTTGTAATATGAATAAAGCGTTAAATGAAAATTACTATGTTTCAATAGGATTACAAATTATAACTATCCACTAATTACACCAATTGCACTAATTTATTATCAACGCTAGAGTCGCAATTGACGCTATTAAAAAGATATTGTATTTTTTTATCAAATAAAACACAATATTAAATTAATATAGTATGAAGCTCGTTTTAAATATTTTATTAACTCAATGTAATATTTGTATGTATTAAGTGAAGTACGTGTGTTTCACTAGTTGGAGTACCGCCTTTAGCACTACCCCGACGAATGTCTTAAATTTCAAAGTGAAACTTTTGAATAGAGTAACTCGGACATTCCTGTCCGAGAAATAACGGACAGGAATGTCCGTT
>Ga0307987_1001454_pt1 | contig 12991 bp, 5 predicted proteins | sample EllFjometagen181_FD_203157 | JGI IMG/M metagenome (GOLD analysis project Ga0307987, IMG submission 203157) | Marine microbial communities from Ellis Fjord, Antarctic Ocean - #181 | ecosystem: Environmental > Aquatic > Marine > Unclassified | place: Southern Ocean | collected 2014-10-08
TGATAATTAATTCACAAATATTATCAGCTACCTGAGAATAAATCGATGTACGTGTTTTTTTAGCCATATCTATCGTCCCTAAAGATTTCTGCGTATTAAAATTATATTTTATACTCTTTATTTATTAATATAAGGAACCACGCTGTTAATTATTAAATAACTCATCAACAAAGACCATGCGACCTTCTCTGACTGATATTTCTGCAGCTTGTCCGATTGCAGTTGAAAGCATTCCGTGCTCTGCGGTTGAGATATTACCTTTCCCGCTCTGTATAACTTCGATAAACGATTCAATTAATCCTGGATCTGCCCCGCCGTGGCCACCGTCTGTTTCTGGTATTTGATACGTAATAACCTCCTTAGACCAACGTGGACGAACTATTATTCTTTTTTCATGCAGACTTACTTCTGCCTGCCCTAGGTCACCAACAACGGTATAGCGCCGGTCACTAACCGAGGTAATAAAACATTCCATGTGACTCGCTCTGATGCCATTCTCATATTCAACTATTGCCATACCGTTATCATGCGTGTCTTTGTCTGACAGGTACATGCACAAATCCTTGTGATAGCCATCCTCTTTAGCGGCCTCATCCTCCCACTCTTCACCGGCAAAGAGATTTTCATTATAATCCTTACATATTTTCTTATAAGAACATTTAGAACATGTTGGACCAGCTGGTCTTCCTTCTTCAACTTTAAATGGAATATTCTCGCTGTTAAGAATATTAACTCCAGCAATTGCACTTACTTTTACCGGCTTAGGAAAACCTAGCAACCAATTAAAAACATCAAAGTCATGACTTCCCTTATGAACCCATAGACCGCCAGTAAACTCATATTTGCGGTTCCAACGTGACATGTAGGTCTTACCACCATCATAGAACTCACGGTTTTCAATTAAAAATATTTTACCAAGAACACCATCATCAATAATTTCTTTCAACCGCTTAAGGGTTGGTTCATGACGAAGATTAAACCCGATCATTATTGTTTTACCACTTTTTTTGGAAGCCGATAAAATATCCTGACAACCTTTTACTGTCGTCGCAAGCGGTTTATCAATCAGCACATTAAGTCCATTCTGCATTGCTGATATAGCATTTTCGGCATGACAATAATCTGGGCTTGTCACTATGACAGCATCGAGAGTTTCATTACCAGCCATTTCGTCAATAGTTTTATAAAGATTTGGTTTTTTAGCAAATCTTTTGGCGGCAATATTCATGCGGACAGGGTTGGGGTCGCAAAGAGCAACAACTTCGGCATCTTCGATCTTCTCCAAATTCATACCAAAGCAACCGATACCTCTACTGCCTGTACCAATAATTCCTATTTTAACATTCTTCTTTTTCATCTTTTTCCTTATACATTCTGTATATAATTAATAAATTCTCATCTTGTTACAGCAATAATAGTAACGAGCCAATTTTCAAGTATTCTATTATTGTTGGTACTATGTTAGCCGTTTCAGAAAACACACTTTCAAGTTTATCTTTATCCTTGGCATAAGCAGTAACCATCTTTTGAAAGCCCGTTGCCGGAATCCCCATATTACTGCGTAATGCAAAACAGGCTGGGAGAACATCACAATAAACAATAGACTCTTTCTCGCAGTTAAGCCAAGAATTTTCCATAAATATTTTTCCGGTTTCAACTTTATTGTTCACTATATTATTTTTCCAGCTACCCTCAGCCCCAAATCTCATATTATCAACCACCAGTGTTCCATAATTCTCAATCCATGCTCCAAATGTTGCCCTTGGGACAGTTATAACATTTGCCATTTTCATTCTACCTTTATTAACAAATGGTGCGCTATTTTCTCCATTTGATCTAGTAGAAATCCAGTTACAATCAAACAACGCATCAGCAGCATTAGAAAGTAATGCCTGTTGAACCTCCACATAAACAGAATCAGTAATACGCAATCTGGTCTTGTTATTTTCTCCAGACACCCCATTACCAGCCAAACATTTGACAGCAGAACCAGTAAGATCTGCAAAACTACATAAATCAACAAAGATCCTGCTTTCATCATTTGCCCGAGTCGAAATATCAATGGCATTCTGCGCCATATAAAAACCAAGGTTAAGTAGAGATAAATTTACAATATTTTCACCAGTAAACAAACTAGTCAAGTTACCATCACCTTGGAAGCATGCTTTCCCCAAACCACGAATATATATATTAGGTGGAAGATTAATAGGTCTTGAAAGCGTATAAATACCATTAGGGAATACCACCTCGGTCACAAAAGTATCAGCGGCAACATCAAATGCCGCCTGTATTTCCGCACTACAATCACTTCCATCAGGCTCAGCACCAAAACTAGCTACGTTAATAGTCTTGGTCAACAAACTGTTCATTTCATCAAGTTTGAGTGGTGCATTCTTAACAAACTCTGCTTGTACGGACTCTGAAAGTGCGCTTTCCATGAACTGATCTAATACAGCCGGCACATTATCTTTAATATTCTCATTGTTATCGTTTATAAAAAATGAAAAATTATTTTCATATTTGTACCCAGTTACATAATAAATTCGTGGCATACTAACCATATAACCATATATGCGCGCTAATTCAGGGTCTCTGGTAACAAGCTCTGGGAAAGATACGTGCTGAAGGTATTGTGTCGTAACTGTCGAACGAAAATTTACTGCCGGAATTTCTATGCCTGATGTTTCTGTTGCAGATCTTACCGTTACCAGATTTGGCACTTCTTCACAATAGACGATACAGTTCTCTGGCGATCCGGCAGCTTTAAATCTCCCTCCATCAATAATAACATAAACGTTATATAAACCACCATTATCATATATACGGCGATTATTAACAGGGCACATGCCCACGTCCCCCGCTCCGTCAAAATCAACATTTTGCAATATAACACCAGCCATTATGTTATCAATCCATCTTTGTGCATTCCCGCTTGTTACATGAGCAAGTCCTTCTACATTCTCCAGCTTTAAAACACCTCTGGAGTATATTGCAGCACCCTTCATATCAGGATTAGTCTCTATAGTACAATTGCGCAGTATCCCCCAGTCAGCAAATGCCCTTAATACATTCATGCAATTATAAAATCTACAATCTGTCACAGTAAGCAACGACGAAGTATAGAATACATCAGGAAGTGAGTCAACTTCATTTGTTGTGAGCATAGGCAGGCCATCTTGCATGAACACATCATACGGAGGAATTATGTTACTATAATGCACTCCTTTTAATGCATCATCAATTGCATAGCTGGATGAATTGTGAAAATCACAATTTCTCACCAGCAACGTTGATTTATCTTTGTTCCCTGTAAAGAATTTAATATGCCTTTTACCACCTTCAAAATTTAAATTATCTACTACATGCCTAAAACCGTTATGAATATAGAAAATATCACTATCAGGATCTGTCTGTTTTATTGTGACTTCACTCAGTCCACGGAGATAAAGTCCCCTTTTCTCTGGTGTTGCCGAAATCACAATAGGACGTGATACAACATAAGTTCCTCCGGGAAATATTATCTCGGGATAAGCTGACTCATAACCAAAACGGGGGGAGTTTTGTTCCGCCGTTGTGATGCATTTCTGAATGGCATCTGTATCATCAGTAATCCCGTCACCAATAGCTCCATAATCTTTTACATTATTTAGAGTCCAATTTTCCAATTCCAATGACTGGGCAAACAGAGATGATGCTTTCTCCAACTTAGTATGTTTTATATTAAGTTCACTATGCGGCTGCCGAGATTTCCAGCCAACCATCAGCAAGGTCAAAGCCATGAGAAGAAAACCGCCTATAAGTAAATCACGGTTCTTTTTATTCATAATTATACATCCTATTTTTCTGCAGACGATAGCGGGCGAGGATATTGGCGGACGATTAAAAGAGTATCCCTATCGTCGCCCATCATCGTCAACCCATTTCCCTGCTATTTTATACCAATAAGCATAAAATGGTTCCCCTTGATTACGTCCGTCTTCAATTCACTAAAAGTCATGGACTTCTTCTCCCACAATTCAAAATATTCAACATCGCCACTGATACCAAGCCGTGCCTGATTGATGGTCAATGCAAGAGGTTGCTCTTCCCTACCCATATTAGATACTGCTAATATTTTCTTATATGGCGACGGGACATCCCAACTATAAACGCTGATCAATACTTGGGATGATGCTGACGTCACTCCTGGATCAGTCCAGTACCCATAAAATTCAGCATCAGAAAAATTGTTGTCATCCTGAATTTTCCACAGTCTCGGAACTGTAACCTTCCTGTCAATATAGGCCGCCGTGACATTTACGTCATGAAGCAGCAACGGTGTCATCGTTCTGATTGCCCATTCAGGACTGGACTTAGTCTCTTCCTGCATATTTTGGATTGACTGAATTCCGGAAGCAGCTCTACCATATTGTGGCAGAAGTTGAATCCCTACTCCTTTTATTTTGCCATTTAATTCAGATTGATATTCATCCAGTGTAATACCTTCGCAATATGCATATTCAAAGTTCTTCGCAATCATCCGGTAGTACTGTTCCCCCGGATACCAATAGTCAACAAACGTGTGGCATACAGGATTAAAATGACTATGAGTATGATAAAAGAATACTTTATCATATTTTTTATGTAACTTATAAATCCGTATTAACATTTCACGCAAAGCAAGTGCTCCAGAACTGAAATATTGTTTCCCGAATGCATCAACGCCGCCATGACCATGTTCAGTATTTTGGCAGAAAGCAGAAGAACCAACATCATAATATAATCCGGCCAAATCTGGATACTGTTTAAAGAGCTGATCTGTACGATAAGCAAATAAGTCTGAAACTTGAGTATTACCACAACAGCGCTGAAGTATATATTTTTCTCCACCCTTACTCAGCCTGTGATGATGAGAAGGTATGGTTGCCCAAGTTCTACCAAAATAATTATATTCTGCTGTCTTAGAACGTATTTGCCCCGGCATTGCATAGGTAAATGGGGCTATGCCTTTTTTACGCCAGGACTGTATCTTTTTCTTATAAGTAATAGGATCTCTGGGAATATGACTTGTAGGAGTTGTAGTGTCATCATCGCGAAATTCATTTCTAAACGATCCCCACCCCATATGCTGGGCAGTCTGGCCCGCAGGAAGCCCATAACCATCAGCATGAAATTTGCGATAACCTTTCGGTTGATCCTTTGCTGGCGTGGCCATAAATGCCATTTTGTAAATTGCTGTTTTAGACAACTTTGCTGGCTTACTGATAATGTTCAGAACAACTTTTACCAGACCGTTAGAACGGGAAACAATAATGGGTTTCTCCGCATCCATATTAACCCAGTTCGCATCAGACTCCGGCCACCACATGAAACCACGCAAATGTCCAGTTAACCATACTATATGTTCTCTGGCGGTGATTGTTGAAGGTTTCGGCATCAGCTTGATTTGATTATTCTCCCATTTCTCACAAAGTGGAGTCATGACAAACTTTGCGAACTCTTCCGGCATCTCCCATGAAATCTTCAATGCCTCAAAATCTACTCCGGCGTCAGTTTCCGGATCCATCGCCAGCTCAAGCGAATATAACCCATCAAACCAAAGCTCGCTATTCCATTGAAATAGTATTTCTCCGACTGCACCACGTCCACTAAACTTAATTACGTCAGGATTTCTCTCAACTACTTTAAACTCACTCCATGCGATATTTTTTCCATTACAAAGCATAGTAACTGGTGATGCTAATAATTCTTTACCACGCGAAACAACTTGAACCGGAAATGCTCCGTTACTGAACGTATATTCACGACCAAGTAATTTAAATATTTTATCATTAGTTGTAGTTATTGACTTCCATGGATACGGAACTGAATGGTCAACCGCTATTTTCTCTTTGTATGGCGTCATATCAGGGATCCCGAACGGCTGTGTCCGAGTAAGAATACCTTTAACTCCTACCACTTCAGCACAGATTGAATAGCGTCCAGATAACAGATCATCCGGCAAAGAAAGCTCTACATCCATATTACAGTTTGTCACGGTAAATGATCGGGTGGAGCACGCTTCACTTTCTGAGTTAAGCAGCTTCACAGTTCCACCAAGACCTTTGCCGGTAATACCTTGTAGATTATCCTGCCCGCTATTATTCAGATCGATGGCAACTTCAATATATTTGCGGTTAACCCAGCAAGTATAATTAATCTCTAGCGGAAAGTTTACATAAATAAATTTATCGTATAAGAACACCAGTTCTTTATTTTTACCTTTTACTCCCTTTAGCTGCAAGTTCTGCTTACCTATCGGTAGTGTTGTTTTCCATGTTTTTCCTGCCAGTTGACCAGGAAACTTGATTATTGCAGCTCCATCTGGCTCACTCTGAGCATATACCTTAATTTGTGAGGCTGCTTCCAGTGGAATAACATCCACAGATAAATCAAGAGCGCCGAGCGCTACATTACCAATGCTGTTAACTCTAACGGCATTATTATCGGTACCAAACTGGATAACGCCAAAACTCTGAGGCTTAGCATACGAGCCCAAGATTTTTGACCATCCGGAAAATTTTCCAGTATCGGTGTAGTAGGTTGCACAGAAATTACCACGCCACTTTTCCCCGGCCACCTTTTCCCCGAATGACTCCAAGGGAATAGCAATTTCTGCACTCCAATAATCCTCACCCTGGAAAGCAACACACAGGGCAGAACTATCCCACTTTTTATCAGTATCAAGTTCATCATATACAGCACCATTACCATTGATTATAAAATGATAAATATTCTTTGTAGGTGCTTCCAGTAGAATCTCAAAACTATCTTCTTGCCACAAACTATCATCATGGTCCTTATGATTTTTCAGCATCCGACATGCACGATTAGCAGTCATACCTATATAAATATTTTTATCATCATATTTATAATAAGCATTAGCAGCAAGCCCCGGCAAATCATCATCGTTAAATTTTAAAACAGGGACCAAGCCAGCATCACTCCATTCAGAATCATTGATCACACCATCTACCTCAATTCCAGCAGCCGTTTTTGGAATAGTAATAACTGAACACTGAAGCTTTGACTCAAGTTTACTTGGAAAATATTTTTCATACGCATTCTTTATTTCAGCTGCGCTAAGAGGACGATTATAAATTTTTATATCATCATATGCTGTTTGATAATTTATATCCGTTCCTTCATTCTTTTGGTTTGATTTAGGCATCCCCACCACCATATACGACCCTGCAAAAGCACCTGGTGCCTGGAAGTCAAGCTGGTTCTGGAATTTCACAAACGGCTTTCTGAGTTGACTATTTTTGTGATATACCTCCGGCATAACCCCGTCCACATATAACTTCATCCCCTTCGCATCCCAGGTTATATCCAGTTTATGCCATTTTCCCTTTTCCCAGTCTTCGTCCTTCAGGATTGTATGCGCTGCAAAAATCTGTTTTCCCTCTGGTAAACTGGGATCGCGTATGTAAAACATCAAATGTTTAGACCATATATATTTATAGAGAATTAGATGAAACTTCGGCGTCGAAACACTAAAAAAATGTTGCCAATTATTAGCACTCACCTTCCAGTTCTGCGGACTTACCCACATCGATACAGAACCGTGACGGGGATCAAAGTTGCCCGGTAGTTTGTAGGTGCAGCTTTCTTCATTATTCATAGTAAGAGCATTTCCCTTACCCTTTATACCCGGAAACATCCGTAACTGTAAATCAGGGTTTTCAAAACTATAACATTTAGGATCTCCCTTAGAAAAACCTGCATTCACACTGTAATCATCAAAATCTACAGCAAATAACAGTGACTCATCTTTTCCTTCTACTACGCTTGCACATATTCCCAGCAGTAAAAAACCCAATATCATTCTTTTCATTTGTTTTTTTTCTCTTGTTTTTAAGTTCTGTCAAAAGTTTGCAGGCTTCCGCTTCCATTCTTGCAATACAATACTGATTTGCAGATTTAAAGGTAGCATAACCAAGTTAGGCATCTTTCACTTACAACGAAGATCGTTGTGTTACCCCAAAAAGCTGCAAGCTGGAAGCGTGTGTTATTCTGAAGAAAACACTTGCAACCAAGGTTGTTACTTCGGGGTAGCACAACCTTCTAGGTTGTTGGCGTTTTTAGTGAAACTTACATTTTATAAAACACTTGCAACGAAGATCGTCGCGTTACTCCAAAAAGCTGCAAGCTGGAAGCGTGCGTTGCCCTTAAGAAAGCACCTGCAAAAACGGTTGTTAATTTGGGGTAGCACCTCTCGCACACGACCGAAGGGAAGTGAGGCTGGAGCATTCCTTACTGTTTCTGGCAGATACTAATTTATGCTTTTATTCTATTGAACCAGAATAATCGTTCCTAAAACTACAGACGTCCCCACAGCAAAATGTGCATAAGGACCTACTGAATTAGCAACAATTGTATTATTCGCTGTATCAATACTTGTAGTAACATCTATCCATTTTGTACCGCTGTAACGGTAAACTTTAAGATCTGCCTCCGCAATACCTAGTTCTGCTGCTTTGACATGATCAAAAACAAAAGTCAAATTAACAGAGCTAAGACTTCCAGCACCAGGATTACTAAACTCCCAAACACCTACAGCAAGCATATTTGATGCAACATCAGTCCGATCAGAAGCCAGCAAAGCACCACTAATAGGACCAGCACCACTGTAACCCTGTATTTTCACACTATTCACTAAATCTAGATCAGACTCTTCTCCCCAGTAATAAACACCTGGCGCAGAAACATTTGGTAACGTAGGCAATACCAGTTTTCCATGATCTACAGCATACCAACCATTAGTATCATCAACAGCGTTATCAAGTGTCTGAGCAATTCTAGATGAATTTGTCATCCATAAAGTTCTATCAGTTCCATATCCATCTGCTATCACAGAACCGTTCATAGTAATTGCACCAGGCAGATGCATGCCGCCCCACCCATGAATAACACCTGATGCACCAGCAGCGCTACCACGAACCACTAAACTTATATTACCCGATTCACTTCCAACAACATCTATGCTCCCAGAACCTGATGCATCACCCATATTAAGAACACCATCACCAGTATGACCTATATATATACTATAATCACTGCTATCCCGTTTCAAATGCAGTGCACCGCCCGTTAGATTATATTCCCCTGTGCCATATAGTGAAATATAAAGATTGCCGATAGATTTCACCGTATTAGTCCCACCGCTCTGATTGATAATCCCAGTACTATCAACATTACGACCAAGAATCAGCTGGCTGGCTATATCCAAAGAACCTCCGGATAGATTAAATATTCCTGTTGCATTTGCGTCTTTCCCCAAAGTAAAAGACTTACCTAACGTTACATCGCCTCCAACCTGATTCATTGTACCGTCCCCACCAAAGCCGATATAACCACCAGCGGGGAATCTCACATCAAGAGCCCCATCAACAATAGTATAAGAGCCCGTTGAACCAGTATCATATCCTAATGAAAAATCACCACATGACACTGTTCCGTCCATCTGCGTATAAACACCAAAACCACCACCTAAAACACCACACTTAAATGATGTTCCTACATTCAAATCACCGCCATTCTGAATCACCGTGCCTGTTCCACCGGTGGAATAGCCAACATAGAAATATGCCTTTGTACTTAAACCACCATTAGACTCCACTGTAAGTTTACTGGTTTCACTCTGACCTATAAAAGCTGAGTAGACTTTTTCTTCTACCTGCGTAACAACTCCTATACCCGCGCTCTTAAATGATACATAGTTGTTGGTAGTAGGCAGAACGCCTAAACTCCAGTTAGCTGCATTATGCCAATTACCAACTGAACCACTCGGGCTCGTCTCAAATTTATTATAAGTTAGCCCATATACATTTGACACAAGAAGACCAAGCATCAAAACAATACCCAATATGGATGATAATCCGCGGTATGTTCTATTTATCCAGTTACGTTCTATACTTATCTGCTTCATTCGGTTATCTCTCCTTTTTTATTATTAACACAACCTACATATAGCCATCTATAATTACAAACCATCTACTAAAACTATTAGTACTCTTTATTTGATTACCTACAATATATAAACTAAGTGAAAAAATGTCAATGAAATTTCTTTAAAAAATTTAAAAACTTGATAAAACAAGAGAACAGTGTTAATAAAAAGTAGTTTTTTTAGCTCTTATAGCTTAATGGACACAAATAAGTACGAATTGGAACGCGTTTCACGTCTAGAGAATTTCTCAAACCACAATCCTAATCAACTTATTCAGTTATCCTTGGTTTTCTGGTTGATAGGAAAACATGAGTTTCAATCAATAGAATTAAGAAGTAAGTTTTTGTTCTATTTCTTTTTGGGTGATGATTAAAAAAAAATTATATTATTTCGATCACAGATCGAACGCTACATTACTTGCAAATAAACGTTGATTTGAGATAATGTAGAGTCGATTCTGTGAATCGAAAGGAAAGAATAGCTTTCAGCCGTAAAACCAAGGTCAGTTATTTATAGTTATATTTTATTCGTGCAATTACCATTTTATCTTTGTATAGTTAGTTCATAAACAACCATAATATATCAATCAGCACTACAATGTTTGGCCGTGAACATGAGTATGGATTGCACTTCTAGTGTATTGAGCATAGTATAACATATTATCAACACACATATTATGAATTGAATAGGAAGCCCTACTTAACGGCACGTCAACTTGACTGACTTTTTAGAATATACAATCATTTCTGTCATTAAATATCGAATATAATTCAACGGTGCTGTCAAAAATTCTATAAAAAAACATGACAAAAATTGTTTGCAGAATGATTTACAGCAGAATGATTATAAAAAGCGGGAGAGTATAAAGCTTTCGACAGAATCATTTAATGACAAAATCATTTTTTAAGAAAGAAATTTAAGGTTCTCGAGCGGGAAATCTTGGCAGAATCATTTGTGGCAGAATCATTTGAAGATAGGATTGTTTAAAAGACAAAATCATTTAATGACAAAATCATTTTTTAAGAAAGATTTTTATATTTTAATTAAGAAAAGATGAAAGATTTTTTACCACAGAACTGGGGTTACCACAACTAATCCCTTATACTAATGATTAAAAAAATGATTTTGCCAGTAATGATTTTGCCATATGTCTTGGTTATTGAATTTATTATGATTTTGTCATTAAAATGATTCTGTCATATATCTTGGTTATTGAATTTGTTATAATTCTGTCATAAGGTTTGGTTCTTGATTTTATTATGATTCTGTCATTAAAATGATTCTGTCATAGTGTTTGGTTATTGAATTTGTTATGATTCTGTCGACAATGATTCTGTCAAAAATATTAATAATAGAAAGAGGAACTTGAAGAAGATGCAGAAGGTGATGATTTCTGGACTCTTATGCATGATGCCTGTCGAGTATTTGGAAATAAATGGGGAGACCAGTCCATAGATGATGGTTCATGGCGCTTTCCTGACAGTATCTATAAAGGTAAGTAAGCTAATTAAGTATGCCAAAAAACAGATAACAAAGTAAAGGCATTTGCATAACAGTTGGTTTGGCGCCTCTTGTTTATGATGCTTAAGGATTTATTAAAACATTGGAACTACTATGAAAATTAATAATAATATGGCTCTTTCTCAAAACGAGTGGGTAACTATTTTATGTTAGAGCTTTATAATGTTTATTAACTTTTGTGAAATCTAAGTTTCCAGTAACTAAATAAATAATGATTTTGAAATTTTGAAAGGTTTTGAAACCTCTAGCCTTACTTTTGGCACTTTGAACGAGAGAATTTAGTCCCTCCAGTATTCCATTATTGATCCTTGAGTCGTACCATTGCACAACCCCATCCCAATGTTCTTTTATTGTTTTAGCAGCTTTTTTCATTGGTTCTAAGCGACATCTCCTTGCCCACGAATACCATTTGTTTAACTTGTTGACAAACTCCTCTTTTGTTTCTGATTTATATATTTCCTGAAAAGATTCTCTAATATGAAATGCTCTAACAGTTTTTAAGCGTAAGCTTTTTAGTTCCAACTTGTTTTGTAGATGCTCTAGTTGCTTGTCTGTCATATTCTTACGATTTTTGTCAAAAATGTTTTTTGTTCCTTTCAGAAGTGTATTTTCTATAGCTTCTGCTTTGCGTACATCGCCGAGAGCTTTATTGATCACTTTCATAAGATGAAATCTATCAAATGTTATTTTTGCGTTTGGCAGGTTCTCAGTAATTCCTTTTATGAAAGCAGGAGACATATCGCAGCTCATATCAGTAATGTTCTCGGAGTTTCCATGATGTGTTTCAAGGTCTTCAACAAAATCTTTAATTGTCGTATTATCCTTTCCTTCAGTTACAAAAATAGTCTTGTGCGAATCAAGGTCAACAAAAAGAGTTACATAATCATGGTGCTTACGTTTACTTGTTTCATCAACACCTAACTGAGTCACATTGGAAAAATTTTCATTTTTTCTTGCTTTTTCAACATAAACCTCCAGCATCCTCCATATTTTATTATCATCAACATCAGTCAATCGCGATACGGCGTTAACAGGCATTTCAGAGCAAAGCTGTAACATTAAAGCTTCAAACAAAAGAGTGAACCCTAAACTTTTACCTTCCCAGGGGGTTGTAATTTGTCGAATCTTTCTGTCTTCAGGTTTAACTCTAGGCACACGACAGTGAAGATGGCATTCATGCTGAAAAAAATTAAGATGTCTCCAAGATTTTTCTATAGTATCATAGGCTGGAAAAAGTCCTCTAATACCCTCCTCTTCTGAAATATATTCAAATTTTGTCCCTACTTTAAAGTCAATATAAACATCTAAACGGTGTTTATTCTCATCAAAGTTTATCTTGTTAACAAACCAAGGCTTGTCTATTCCAAGTGCCTGCTCAAATACATGTTTCATCATTTTTTGATACTCCTTATCTCTATTATTGACTTTTTTTAACAATAGAATATAGTATAAATCTAGAAAGGAATATTGTCAATCACCCACTCGTTTTGAGAAAGAACC
>Ga0307987_1001455_pt1 | contig 12986 bp, 7 predicted proteins | sample EllFjometagen181_FD_203157 | JGI IMG/M metagenome (GOLD analysis project Ga0307987, IMG submission 203157) | Marine microbial communities from Ellis Fjord, Antarctic Ocean - #181 | ecosystem: Environmental > Aquatic > Marine > Unclassified | place: Southern Ocean | collected 2014-10-08
AACCGCAAAGGACGCAAAGAAGAGTTCTTTTGGGGTAACGCAACGATCTTCGTTGCAGGTGTAACACGCCAACAACCTAGAAGGTTGTGCTACCTTAAAGCCTGCAAATCAGTATTATCTTGCAAGAACGGGAGAGATAATGTCCTCATTATCATGAAAAGTTGATAGGTGTAAAACTGCTTTGTAAGTTATTGACAAATATATTGTTAGAAATTTTTAGAATAAAAAACGATCATAAAAAACAAGAAAATGAAGGGTTGTAGTACGAATCTACACGAATCAATAAAAAATATTGCAGTATTTTAATGCTGTTGTTTTTGTTAGCTGCGCTAATAAACTCCAGCATGAAAATTCTGCAATAAGGTTGCAATTCTGATTATAGCTCCAGAGGAGCGACAGAGTATAGCCCCGGGTGTAAACCCGTGGGGATAAGAAAAGAGTTTTAGCCTCACTTCCCTCTGGTCGTTTGCCAAGAGAGGCTTTAACCATTAAAGATAAACAATAGGGTGAAGCAATGAACGTAGTGAATGGCCTACATTCGTCCTCGTTCTCATAAAGTGGTCTTAACCAGAAATCTAATGCTTTGTTAATACTATTACAATCGATAAAAGAGATAAAAGAGGATTTTTAGTGAGTTTTTTTGTTGACTATAAAGGGCTGTTTGAGTATTGTTGACTTTTAAAGATTGAAAAAGAATAGGCATTCTATGGTAAATAAAGTATACTCTATAATGCTCTGAAAACAATAGTTATTAACTACATTTGTAGCAATTTAATATGGATGGATAATGAAGACAAATACAAAGATAGTAGTTGAGAATGGAAAGCCTTTCGTTTTCCATTCTGGTAAGAAAATTTCACAAAATGTTTACTGCGACTATATATTAAATGACAACAAAGCAGGAAATGATAATTGGTGCCAGCGTGTAAGCGAATTTGTAGATAGTGGGGCTACCGTATTTCATATTAGGGTTCCTTATGGCTTCAAGGTGGGTTCAGATGATTATTACGATGGACCCTTCTGGCTAGGTGATAATGTATTTAGTTTGAAGGAGGAAGAACTTGAATGGTCACTGGATTATCAAGCATCGGTGATTTTAGAGAGGTGTCCTACAGCAACCATATATATTAAATTTTTATTGGCTCCACCTAAAATATTTGTTGATAAGAACCCTGGGGAAATGCAAACAGATGAATACGGTAAAATATATCGTCAGCCAACATTGAGCGCCCCGAAGTATCGCAAACAATTACGCATCTATCTTGAAAAATTATTAACCTATTGCGAAGGTCGTTCATGGTCTAATCATATAATAGGTTATTTGGGAATGCCCATTGGCGAGGGCATTACACCCTTGACCATTAATGGAAAGATGTTTGACGTTTCAGCGTCCAATGAAAAGAATTTTACTTCATGGGCGAAGAAAAAATACAGAACACTTTCGGCTATTCGCAAAGCTTGGGGTGATAACACCCTTACGTTAAAGAGTGCTTTTATTCCACGGGATCAAGAATGGATAGCCAAGCGGAATAGTCTTGTGCCAAGTGTTGAGGGTAAAAAATATGATCCATCATCTATTACTACAAATTGTGGAGCACCGGATATCGGTGCCTTTCATTGGGTAGAAGAGTCTGATGCTGCACAGGTACGAGATTATTGTCGTTTTATGCGCGACACTTATATTGATTGGATGGCTGATATTCATCATGTGGCAGATGAGACTTTTAAAAACATAGGCGTTAAAAAGCTCTTCGGGTTAGATAGTTTAAAACAACCCCAGATAGGATGGCAGATTCAGTCTTCCTTTGATGGTATTGGTGACGGGCAAAGCTTCCCCAGTCTCTTTGCTTTTACGGGATGTTGGGGGATCGAATCATTATTAAATGATAGCACTCTTAATGTGGTCTGGAATCCTGCTGATTATTATGCCAGATCAATGGGCTTTGCGTATGAATCAGAAGGATTGACTGATTCTATGGCATTGCGTGGAAAGATGGCAATTGTAGAAAATGATTGTCGTACGTATGTGGGTGCGGGAATAGAAGACCAGGGAGCCTTTCGAAATATTCAAGAAGTGAAGGCTGGCTTGTTACGAAACGCAGCTCTTCCTTTTTCACGAGGATTACATAGTTATTGGTGTAATGTAGGATCATCGTATTTTCACGATGCAAAAATACAGAAATTTATCCGTACATTAGTACCTATACAGGATAGGTTGCAAAGTAATCCTCACCGTGAGACGTCTGATGCAATTGCATTTGTGATTGATGATGAGAGTTTATTGTACGAAGATTTTACATCGGGATACCAAACCCTCGCTTTAATTATCCAACGAATACGAGGTCTTTCTCATTGCGGAGTGCCTTATCGCATGTTACTGCTTTCTGATTTAAGACTAAAAAATATCCCAGCGTACAAGACATGGTTATTTCCCAATTTATTTAATATCACACCCTCGGTTAAAAAGTTACTTACTCTAAAGGTTTTACACAGTGGTAATGTGGCGATATTTGGCCCTGCTACAGGGATTACGGATGGAACCTATCTCAATGCCAAGGGCGCGACAGATATACTGGGCGTAGAAATGGAGTGTCTACCTCGAACATCGGTACGCCATGTTATTGTGCAAGACGGTGGACATCCTATAACTAAGGAGTTACCTGCCAATGAAATATTTGGAGATTCTATGGGTTATGGACCGACCTTGCTTCCTAAATATGGAGCCGTTGAAGCTGCGGGGGGGCATGCTTTAGGGCATGCAAATACTATTTGGTTTCAAAATCGGACCGGTCTTTTTGTAAAAGACTTCGGGAGGGGAGCGCGAGGCAGTAAAATTAAGGGTGACCGCGGCAAAAAAGACTATTCAGTGGTGTTTTCAGTGGCGTTGCCATTGCCTGCTGATCTTCTTCGTTCATGTGCGCGTTATGCTGGTAGCCATATTTGGTGCGAAAGTAATGATGTTATTTATGCAAGTGACTCAATGGTGTGTATTCACACATCTAAACAAGGGGCTCGCGAGATAGCTCTTCCCCGCACATGTAAGGTTGTTGATGCCGTTACAGGAAAACAAGTTGGAACCAAAAAAATAAAAAGAATATCAGTAAAACTTAAAAGCCCTGATACTCGTATTTTTATATTAGAGAAATAATGAAGTTACTACACGTGCCACATCTATGTTTGTTTACTCTAGAAGAAAATAAGCTCAAGATGTTGGCGGTATTTATGTGACGCACGCTTCTAGGTAGGCCATTCGTTGCACTCATTGCTGTCGCAGGCTCCAGCCTCACTTCCTTTGGTCGTGTGCAAGTGCATAACGCCAACAACCTAGAAGGTTGAGCTACCCCAAGGTAACGCAACGATCTTCGTTGCAAGTGCAGAACGCCTACAACCTAGACTCGTAGTGACTCAAGGCGAAGCCGAAGAGAGGCTTTATGAAATGAAGCAATGAGCGTAGCGAATGGCCTACCTTAAGAGAGGGTGGAGTTTACGACAGTAACGCAGTGGCCTACGTTGTGCTACCTTAAAATCTGCAAATCAGTATTGGTTTGTACATTTGAGAGCGACGATGTCCTCATCGTCATAAAATGTGTAGAGCAGTGTCTTGGCTTAGACTTAACAAGTAGTACGTATAACGTAACACAAATTTATTAGACCATAGAACTTAGAACTATAAACAAATAGGTCTGAAAAAAAAGTGAAACTTTTGACAGTACCTTAAAAAAAAAGAGGAAAAGTAATGACAACACCGAAATTACCGCATCACATGCGTATAGCAGCACTACAATGCAACTTTGAAGGCGGAGAGGAAAACACTCTGCGTATACCAGAATTTTGGAGCGAGTGCGGATTCGATACTGAACAACTATTCCATCCCATCGGAGAGTTTTATTCCGCTGTTTTCGATAAAAGCAAACACGAAAATATTCTAAAAAGATATCTGGAGAAATCAACAGAGGCTGACGTTTCGATTATCCTCTACCTTAATTGCCACATACTTCTCGAATCACAAAAACACATGGCAGAGGAGTGGGCGCAGACACTGCCTGACGGATCGTACAGAAAACTCTACGAGACATATTACTCATGTTGCCTCAACTCCGCTTGGATGGACTACTTTTCTGAGTTGATTGGTGACTTGGCGGAATATCCCATCGCTGGCATCTTCTTCGATGGTCCGCTCAACCTCTGCTGCCACTGCTCGAGATGTGATGCAAAATTCGCTAAAACCCACAACAAACCAATAGCCGATGCCACCGAGAGAGAGCTAGCGGCATTCAGTTTGAGAACGCAAATTGATGCAAAACGACTTTTTACCGAAAGAACGAAAGAGATTAATTCCGAATGGATATCGTATTTCAACGAGGGAGTGATGCACTCAAGTTACTCGACTGAAGAAATGCGCGAAGTGCTCTCCTATAATGACATAATAGGCACGGAAGGTGGTTTTCAGTTCTACGGACCTCCGAAGCAGACTGATATTTGGAGATGTGGCGTCAGCGCTAGAATGACCGAGGCAGTGGCCGATGGTAAGCCAACCGTAATTTTCATGGCTGGCGACCAGAAAACATGGTCCTGGTATCTACACACTCCCACGGAAACTAAACTCTGTTATGCGTCTACCATTGCCAACGGAGCCAGCGTCTGGTACGGTATACACTGTTCAACTCACGCGCTGCGCGGAGAGACAGGACAAGCGATGCGCGAGATGGTGGGGTTCGACAAGCAACACGAGGCTCTCTATCAAAATACCAAAAGCGTTGCTAAAGTCGCGATCTTCCGCTCGTTTGAAACGGTCAAAAACTACACCTCGACCGGAGAGGAGACTGATCTTTACAGCAGTGATTCAAAAGACGCTGGTTGCATCGGCAACTATTCCGAATCATTCAACGGAGCGGTCGCCACATTGTTCCGATCCAATATCCCTTTCGATATTGTTACTGAACTTAATATTGGCGATATCGCGAAATACTCGGTTATGCTCGCTCCTACGGCTGCATGCCTAAGTGCGTCAACCGTAAAAGAGTTTGAAAGCTATGTTTCGGCGGGTGGATGCCTGATCGTCGACTCCGAATTTGGGTTGTACGACGAGGAGATGCGCCGTCTAGAAAAGCCGGTGTCCGCAAATTTGATCGGTGTCGACTGCGAAGGATATCGACGATACAGTGCGTATGACTATTTCACGTTTACCGAAAAAGGAGCGGATCTCGAGGATCCCGGCGTGGAATTTACACCGGCTCCTCTCGTAGCCCTGGCAATAAACCCCAAAGAAGGCACGAATGTCCTGGCGGAATTTTGCCACCCTCTACTCGGACGTTACGCCGGAAAGCCGCAGAAAGGAGCGTTGCCGTTTATAACCGAACACGAACTTGGTGAAGGTAGAGTGTACTACTTCGCTGGAACCTTTTTCGAGCTTTACAACACCTATTCGATATCGCATTACAGGAAATTGGTGGAAACTCTGACGCGGCGTCACGCGAATTTTGATATCGAACTGATCGGAGCCAGCGAATCCGTGGAATTCACGGTAAGAAAAGATGAAGACTCAGGAAAAACCATCATACACTTGGTCAACTACACCGGTGGAATGTCACGTCCTATAAACACGGTGGTTCCATTGAATGGACTGCGTCTGAAAGTCCCTGCTATTACTAATTCCGCGTGGAGTCTGGTCGAAAACTGTGAACTTCTCATGAACAACGGAGAGATTAAACTTCCACCTCTCAAAGAATTCGAAGTGATCACGCTAAGCAATGAGCCGAGAAGAGTTTAGTCACTGATTAACACAGATTATTTGCAGAATGATTTATAGCAGAATGATTATAAAAAGAGTATAAAACTTACGACAAAATCATTTTAATGACAAAATCATTTAAGAAAGAATTTTATCGACAGAATCATTGTCGACAGAATCATTTCAGAAAGAGGTTTTGTCCGCAGATTTACACAGATTCTTTTATTGCAGTATTTCCATTTTGTTCCAAAGTGAAAATTCTGCAATAAGGTTGTCATTTCTTTAATCTCAAATCGATAGAAGATTATTATAAAGCTCCATAGGAGCGACGGAGTATAGCCACGGGTGTAAACCCGTGGGAGAATAGAACCCACGGCAATGTCAAGCGTAGCTCGTAGAGCGAAGACGGGAGTGTGTTTTATTCATTATTGGATGATTATGAATTGAACAGGAAATTCTACGTTAAATATTGATGAACAGAAAAAGTTGATGAACAAGGAAAGTTGATGAACACAAAAAAAGTTAATGAACAGAGCACATCATTCAAGGGACTGAAATTAGAACAGGAGTTTATCGGTCAGGAATGGTCGTTTAAACCTGGAACGCGAAATGTGAAAATGTATGTCCGTGAACCGAATAATGGCATAAATAAAGACACGGGCTTCATGCTGCTACTGCATAACTGGGGTGGAACCTACAAACAGACAAAGATTTGGTGTGATCTTCTGGCTAATTGTTATAATGTGGTGGGGATAAGTGTTAACTATCTTCAAAGTGGCGAGGGCAAGGTTACTCCGGGCATTCCTTATGATTACGGCTACATTCAAGCTATAGACTGTCTTCGTGCAGTATATCATGTCAGGCAACAATTACTGGATGCGGGGGCAGTATTCAACGAAAATCGTTATTATGCAGCTGGCGGAAGTGGAGGCGGCAATGTTTCATTGATGTGCAATAAGTTCGCTCCTCATACATTTGCATGTATTGTGGATATGTGTGGTATGGCAGCCCTTACAGATGAAATAGCTTTTGGTGAATGCGAGCTCAATGCGGGTTATTCAAGAGATAAGAAAAGCCCATGCTTTATGTCTGAGGATATGCAGGAAATTCGCGACCTCGGCAATCCCGCGCATTTGCTTGCTCAATACAAGGCTAATCCAAAAAATAAAGTCCTTATTGTTCACGGTCTGGATGACAAGACATGCTGTACATATAAAATTAAAATTTTTCACAATATGGTGAACGCTGGTTTCCATCCTGATGGACATTTCTTGACTCAATGGAATGTTGTAAATCAGCAAAGTGTTGGAAATACTGAGCATTCTATAGGTAATAGATTGGCGGTAATACAAGAGTTTGGCGATGATTATTTACTGCCGTCTCCTCGGGGGGCATTAGCAGTGCAGACCTCCTGCAAGAACGACTTTGAGCGCAGTGCTAAAGTGATTTACCCAACGAAGAATGGTAGATATGTTGTAGATTATTCACAAGGCACACCGAGTATCAAGTTTGAAAAAAGCACCTCTGCAAAATAAAAATGCAGGATTTCAATCCTAATACAAATAGGAACTATAAATTTAAGGAGTTGAGATGTTAATAATAAGCACCTCTGAAGAGAAAAGTGGATTAGCAGGTTATACTAGCAGGGAATTCCGAAGGATTCTCCATGATTATTTAAAAATAGTTGTTCCAGCAATTAATTTAAAAAAAGATTTTGATTTAAATATCGAACAAAAAAAAGATCTACAAAACACAATCTTAATTGGTACCCCTGAGAATAACCCTGCAATCAAACATGTAATAGAGGAAGGTTTTATTGAGGAGCCTGACCATGAACAAGGTTATATTATTAAATGTGCACCCATGCCAGGAAAGCCAAAGAATTGGTTATTCGTAGTTGCAGGAAAGGAAGATGTGGGAACTCTTTATGCCCTTAGAGATATAGAGCACTACCATTTGGAAGTCTTTAAACCAGGACCTGGAGGACTACTTGTAGAACCATTTGAAAAGAGAGAGAAGCCTGCAATTGAGTACAGGGGGCACTGGACATGGGGATGTAACATGCCAGATAAAAAAGCCTGGATCGAAAACATGAGCAAATGGAAACTAAATGAGTTAATCCATTGGGATAACTATCTACCTAAAAATGGTAAAGAGTATGTAGACTTTGCGCATGAGAGAGGAGTTAGGGTTGTGTGGGGGTTCGGGTGGGGTTGGATGCCATTTTGGAACTTTGACCTTCCAGAAGAGTTTGACTCGGGAGTTGGAGAGGGGGTTGAGATGTGTCCTAGCAGTGATTTCAACAATGAATTCTTTCAAAGGGAAATTCTAAAAAAAATCACTGAAGATTATTCACCTACTGGCTGTGATGGAATTTATTTCCAGGCATTTACCGAATGCCCGAAATGCGAATGCCCGAAATGTAATAAGAAAACAATGGGAGAACTGATGCTTGACTTTATAAATTCAATTGTTAGTTTAATTAAGAAGGACTTTCCTGATCTTTGGATTTCATGTGGAATACACCATGACTTTGGGGATTACTCCTACCTGAAAAATCTTGATAATCGGTGCAATCTATTCTGGGAAAACTGTACATCTGGAACAAGTGTAAGAGGAAATAATGAAGACTTTGGATATATTAGCAAAACGATTCCATATGGTCACGGATACAGCGAAACCTGCCCGGCAGATCCGCCATACACTGAAAACTCATTAAAACAGTGGATGAAAAGCAATGCAAAACAATACGAGGTCGAAGGAGGCATAAGAAACCATTATAAATATATGAGTTTTCTGCAAGACTGGACTAGGAAATTTACAGAAAAACCATCTGACAATAAACATGGAAGCATGATTGCAGACCATTCTGTTTTTTGCCGAAGAACCCCTTTCCCACTGATTGCCTTGGCGGAAGCACAATGGAATCCTGATAGTGATACAGAATTTATTGTTGATCACCTACTATCTTTTTTGGGTATAAAAGATAAAATTAAAAATACCACTGAAACTGGTGAAAAATTGGTTGACACTATGGGGATGCCACCATGGGTTTACGATAAGGCTGTAGAACGTGAGGGGCACTCAGAGTAATGTGTCCGCATGGGCAATACTGCCCAAGCTCCATCAATATTTAAGCCAGTTCTCTAAATATTACACTACGGCATTAATAGTAACAATGATGCAAGATGAGAACCTTATTTGCAGACAAATCGTAAAACTTATGTCGTTATTGTATAGATCAAAGCATCTGCCGTCCATTCGGCTTTGCCATCTGTTCTAAAATCATTTGCAAATAAACGGGCTAGGTGCAGAAGCAAATTGCCATTTTCTCGATCTTCCCTAACTAAAAAATTTGATAAAGTAAGATGAGGACTCTCATGTTCTTGTTTATCATCAATAGCGGTAACAGACTCTTTAACCAGGAAACCACTCTTTAAGTCAACTTCTCCAAGGCAAATGGGATACCTTGGCCCATTACCTCTGGGATTATGCTCACATATGTTGCCCATCCAGAATAAATGACCACTTGAATGTGGTATTAATTGTGAGCATGAACTTGGGCTAAAGAAAAGCTCATCATTTGTATACTTCCAAGGACTGGCATCACTCCAAGTTTGACCACCATCAGACGAAATTGAATACCAACGATAACCTGGCAACACACCCTTTGGGTCATTGCTACCGCGCATAACCATTAAAAGTCGCCCATCCGCCAGTTCCGCAATTGTAGGTTCAATCAAGCCACGTATTGTTCGTTTGGGATCACCACAGACTCTCTCTGAGGAACTCCAGGATATGTGACCATCTGCTTGCCAACGTCCAAACAATATCATGCAATCGGTATATGTGTAACCAGCTCCTGGGTTATAATACTCTCCATTGGGCCCAACCATACTACTTTGAACGGGAACTAATATCACGCCATCGCTACGAACCAGAGAACGTTGCCCAAAATCGCCCATCATAACACAGTTTTTCCCGACAGTGACATTAGGCAAGTGGTGAATGGCATCATACTCATCACCCTCATGAATAATCTGCTCATTAACAGTTGTTGTCTTGCCACCATCTTCTGATACCGAATAGTGTAATTTCCATTGCTTCATACCTTCCAATGGATAATCTGATGGCAATACTCCTTCAGTCCATATCGTTAGAAAACGGTCTGTCAAAGGATCAACGAAACCGCCTCTAGGATGCCTGCGCCCAATTCCATGGTCATCTTCAAATTCACATTCAAAGACAACAGGTTCACTCCAACTCTTTCCATTATCATTGGAATGACGTATGTATGATATATCAACAGTATCTGATCTGGTTTCAATAGAATGGATACTCATTAAATCATATCCTTTACGCTTGGTGTAATAGGTTGTTCCTGAGACATGAGCTCCTTTAGATGGTGAGGGAATAAAAACGTCTTTCTTTTCTACTGTAAATCTTGCCATTTTTTGCTCCATTAGCATGTTTTAATGATGTGCATGATAAGCTTTATAATTATGTAAAGTAATGGTAATTCATATTTTCTTGGTTGTCAACGAAAAACTCGAAAAGGTCTTTATTAACCTGTTTTTCTGGTTGAATGCCCTTTTCGGTCATCGGGGACGATGACCCTCCCGCAGTGCAGTTTAATGTTATGTTGCCAGCAGGGAGGGATGCCGTCCTCGGCGTCCGCCAAAACTAATTTTCATCCCGCCTTGCGGGATCACCAAAAAAGTGATAAAACAATAATTCAAACCCTAATTCTATTAATTAAAACTCATGTTGATGCCCTCAACCAGAAATCTAAGGCTTTATTAAGACTATTAAAATAATTAGAAGAGGGTTTTTAGTGAGTTTTGTTGTTGACTATAACAGGCTGGTTGAGTATTGTTGGCTTTGAAGATTGAAGATTAAGAATATATATGAATCATGTTCAAAAAAAGAATGAAGACCCTGGGGCGTTTCAACAGGAGTTCTTTTGTGTTGACCTAGCTGGTGTTGGCGCAGCCTCATGGGATCTGCTTAAAAGCATGATTAACGAAACTGTCCGTAATAGTGAAGTTAAAATCCCATATATTTCCACTTTAAACAACAAGGAGTAAATAATGCTAGTTGGGTTTTCTAAAATATGTGTAAACCCAACCCTAGGAGCCCCCCTTGAGGGCTTAGGTCAGATCGTTGGATGTACTGAAATTCATGATGATCTTTATTTAAATGGCCTCTGTCTTCGCGACGACACAACGCTGGAGTACGTTGATTTTCACACTCACTGGATTCTGCCCTGGCAGGCAGGTAACTTGCAGGAAACCGCTCGCCGAGTTCACCGCGTCAGCAAAACATAAGAAGGAAAGCAATGGAACAAAAATCACTTCTTAAGCGCATGCAAGTCATTATGGGCAATCTGCCAGATGCGTCTCGGTTGGTTCCTTTGGACATACAAACCGAGGAAGAGACATGTATTGATAGTTTGCGGCGTCTGAAAATTTCCTACGCCGCTGAAGCGAATGACCGCGTTCCGGCCAGGTTATTTTTGCCGCCGGCAAAAATAGCCAATGGAACAGCAATGCTCTGCCTGCACCAAACCAATCCTTGGGGCAAGGATGAAGCCGCAGGCCTTTTCGGCAATAAGCATTATTCCTATGCGCTGGAACTTGCTCAAAAAGGGTATGTGACCTTGGCTCCGGATTACCCTTATTTTGGCGAATACAAAGATGTGGATCCCTATGCGTTGGGGTATGCCAGTGCGACCATGAAGGGCATCTGGAACCATATGCGTGGACTCGACTTATTGGCTGGCCTGCCCGAGGTGGATGCCGAGAGAATGGGCTGTATCGGCCACTCCCTCGGCGGGCACAATACGCTATTCTTGTCGGCTTTTGAACCTCGGGTCAAGGTCGCGGTATCCAGTTGCGGTTTCACCAAATACACCTGGAACGATTGTGAAGGGCGGGGCGACCGTGGAAACCTGACCGACTGGGCCGGTCCTTATTACATGCCGCGTATTGAAGAGTTGTGTAACTGCCGTGTGGAAAAGCTGGGTTTTGACTTTGATGAGATTCTAGCAGCCATTGCTCCTCGGCCCCTCTTCGTAAATGGACCGAAGCAGGATGTTTTTCGCATAGAGGGCGTTAACGAATGCCTCGACTCGGTAAGGCTCAACTACCAAGAGCAGGGCAAGGAAGACCATCTACAATCAATCCATCCGGATTGTGAGCATGACTTCCCCGATGATGTTCGTGTTCGTGCTTATGAGTTTATTGAACGGCATCTCTTATCGGAGTAACCGTGGAGCCAGGCGTTACACCATGGGAAGAGTGAGAACAAGAGAAGAAAACTGTAGCTATGAGTGGGGCCGCGACCTATGTATGTCCTGTGCAGTAATGATAAAAAGAATGGAGTGTAAATAATGAATTCGAAAGACAGAATGCTGAAGGCTTGGAATTTTGAGGAACCAGACCGGGTACCGATAGAGATCTATCTTTATCCTCCCGCAGCGGGTTTGCCCGGGGCGGATAAGATTCGGGAGTTTCAGGACAATGAAGCTGACAACTTCCGGGGCGTTCCCGGCTTTGACTGGGGGTTTCTGGGGATCGATTCTGTCTACAGTGAAGAGGTCATAGAGGATGTGCCGGGTGATTTCAGGCGGCTACTCCGAACCCATACAACACCAGCGGGAGACTTCACGGCCATCACGAGGCATCTATATGATGAGATGGATCCACATGATTATCACTGGGAAAAGAGATATATAGAGACGATTAATGATTTTCGACGGATTTCTGAAGCTGAAAGAACAATACGGTCATTCAATCTTGAGCAATACAATAAAGGATGCCAGGATATAGGTGTCCGTGGGTTAGCGTGCACGGGGCTGCTGCACCCACTAGGCAGATTGGTGAGACAAAGTAATATGGAAGAAGTCTACATGTGGATACTTGCCGAGGAGGAGCTTACCCTGAAATTTCTCGCGAGATGTAACAAGCAGGTTTCAGATTCCATTCTCTCAATTGCTGACCAGCCCCTTATGGATAATCCGGTATTCATGACATACGCCCTTGAGATGCTGACCCCGCCGTGGATGGGAAAAGATCTATTCGAGAAATTTGTCTTTCCTTTCGACAAGCAGGTAAATGATGCAATCCACACCATTGGGGGAAGACATCGCGCTCACTGTCACGGAAACAGCGGAGATTTTCTTGAACGCTTTGCGGACATGGGAATCGACGCTGTGGAACCACTTGAACCCCCGCCATACGGAAACAACATTCTT
>Ga0307987_1001456_pt1 | contig 12978 bp, 10 predicted proteins | sample EllFjometagen181_FD_203157 | JGI IMG/M metagenome (GOLD analysis project Ga0307987, IMG submission 203157) | Marine microbial communities from Ellis Fjord, Antarctic Ocean - #181 | ecosystem: Environmental > Aquatic > Marine > Unclassified | place: Southern Ocean | collected 2014-10-08
CCGCCAGAGCCTGAGCTCGCCCCTGAACCCGAGCCCGTGGCCGTTCAGCCTGTGCCTGTCTTGGAACCCGTCCCCCAGCCCGAGACGGCGCCCGCGCCTGCGGCGACAACGGGCACCGCGGCGGCTTCTGCGGGTGGCGGCGCCGCGACCATCGCGCAGCCCGAACCCGAACCCGAACCCGAACCCGAACCCGAACCCGAGCTTCCCAAGGGCCGGGTGGAGCTCGCGGGCGACGCCGACAAGGTCGTGCTCGTCGGTTCACCGGGGGCCTTCGTGTTGCCGGCGACGGTACCCGAGGGTTCCTACACCATCCGCGCCACCTTCTCGGGGCGTGAACCCATGGTCGCTGGCAGCGTCGCGGTCCACCGAGGTGGCACCGTGACCGTCCGCTGCAGCTCTGGCTTCACGCGCTGCAAGGCGGAGTGAGGATCCCAACGTGCGCGCAGTCATTCTCTTGTCCGCGCTGGCCATGGCGGCCTGCAACCTGGTGTCCTCCGACCTCGAAGAGTCCGCCTACGATCCCGACGGCGACGGCGTGGCCTGGCCCGAGGACTGCGACAGTACCAGCGCCGATGTTTACCCGGGGGCCGCTGAGCTTCCCTACGACGGTGTGGACCAGGACTGCGCAGGCGATGACGACTACGACCAGGACGGCGATGGATTCGTGCCCGCCGAGTTCCTGGGCCTGGTCACCCAGGGCGTGCCGGGCAGCGGCGGCCTGCCTGGTGGGGACTGCTGGGACGAGATCGCGGGGCCCCCGGGTGCCACACTCCCCGGCTCGGAGATCCATCCCGACGCCGAGGAGACCTGGTACGACGGCGTGGATCAGGACTGTGACGGCGCCTCGGACTTCGACGCCGACGCCGATGGCTTCGACCACCTCGACCACGACGGCGAGGACTGCGACGACGAACAACCAGGGGTGAACCCCGACGCGGACGAGGTCTGGTACGACGGCGTCGATCAAGACTGCGACGACAATGATTGCGACGCCGATGGTGACGGCCTGGATGCCGACCCGGACACCCAGGGGTACTGCGATCAGATCGACTGCGACGACACCGACCCCGAGGTCGGGGGCACCGGCTCCGAGGAGCTCTGGTACGACGGTGTGGATCAGGACTGCGACGGCAACGACGGCGATCAGGATGGCGACGGCTACTGGGCCGCCGACTACGACGCTCTGGTGACGGCTTCCGGCGGGAGCCCGCTGCCCGTGCCCACCGGCTACGAGGGTGACTGCTGGGACGTGCCCAGCGATGTGGGTGGACTGCCCACAGACTACACCGTCATCAACAGCCACCCGCTGCTCGACGCCGACGAGGTCTACCCAGGCGCCACGGACACCTTCTACGACGCCGTGGACCAGGACTGTGCGGGCGACGACGACTTCGACGTTGACCGCGACGGCGCCGCCACCGACGCGGTGCCCGACCGCGACGGTATCTCGGGCACCGACTGCGATGACGACGACCCCAGCGTCAATCCCAGCGCCATCGAGGCCTGGTACGACGGCGTGGACCAGACCTGCAACGGCAACGACGGCGATCAGGACCGGGACGGCTACTGGGTCGATAACTACGACCTCCGGGTCGCCGCCTCGGGCGGCACGCCGCTGGCCATCCCCGGTGGCTACGAGGGTGACTGCGACGACCTGGACAGCTCTCGATGGCCCACCGCCCCTGAGTACTGCGACGCGGTGGACAGCGACTGCGACGGCCTGCTCGAAGACGACGACGCCTTGGATACCTCTACTTGGTACGCCGACGCGGACGGCGACGGCTGGGGCGATACGTCCACCAGCACCATCGCTTGCCTGCAGCCCACCGGTTTTGTGAGCGATAGCAGCGACTGCCTGGACAGCGACGCCGCCATCAACCCGGGCGCCACCGAGATCTGCGACGGGCTGGACAACGACTGTGATGCCCTGCTGGACCACGGCGACCCCGATGTCACCGACGCCGTGACCTGGTACCCCGACGCCGACGCCGACAGCTTTGGCGACAGCAGCGCCCCCGGTATCCCTTACTGCCTGGGTGTCCAGCCGTCGGGCTGGACGGTGGACGCCACGGACTGCGATGACAGCGACGCCGCGCAGTTCCCCGGCGCCACGGAGTACTGCAACCTCGACGATGACGACTGCGACGGCGTCATCGACGAGGACGAGTCCGCCGACGTGCTCACCTGGTACGCCGATGTCGACATCGATGGCTATGGCGATCCCACCGTGAGCGACGTCGACTGCGCGCAGCCCCTCGGCTACGTCGCTGCCGATCTCGCCACAGACTGTGACGACGCCAACCCCACCACAAATCCAGGGGTCACCGATTCGGTGGCCGATGGTGTGGACAACGACTGCGACGGGTTCGAGCTCTGCTACGAGGATCTCGACATCGATTCCTACGGCAGCGCCACCACCGTCAGCTCGTTGGACCTCGGCTGCACCGACGCCGGCGAGTCCGCCTCCAGCACCGACTGCGACGACACGAACGCCTCCACCTACCCGGGTGCCACCGACGCGGTGGCCGATGGTGTGGACAGCGACTGCGATGGCCTCGAGGCCTGCTACCAGGACGCGGATGGTGACGGCTACGGCGGCACGGCTACGATTCCCTCGGTCCGGGCCGACTGCAGCGGCAGCGGCGAGTCTCTGTCCTCCAGCGACTGCGACGACAGCAACCCCGGCGCCTACCCCGGCGCCACGGAGTCGGTGGCCGACGGCGTGGACGCCGACTGCGACGGCTACGAGCTGTGCTACCAGGACTCCGATCTCGACAGCTACGGCTCTGACGCCACCCTCAGCACCACCACCATCGCCTGCACCGACGCCGGCCAGGCTGCGGTCAACGGCGACTGCGACGACAGCACGGCAGCCATCTACCCGGGCGCCGTAGAAGCGGTGGCCGACGGTGTGGACCAGGACTGCGACGGCGGCGACACGTGCTACCAGGACGTCGATGGCGACAGCTATGGTGACGCCACCACCACCCCTAGCGCGGATCTGATCTGCACCGACAGCGGTGAGTCCACACTCAGCACCGACTGCGACGATGGTGTCTCCAGCACCTTCCCAGGGGCCACCGAGTACGTGGCCGACGGCGTGGACCAGGACTGTGACGGCGGCGACCTGTGTCAGCTGGACAGCGACGGCGATGGCTACGGCGGATCGTACACGTTGGCCAGCGTCGATCTCGACTGTAGCGACACCAGCGAGTCCGCCGTCAGCAGCGACTGCGACGACAGCTCGGCGTCTACCTCACCGGCGGCCACCGAGGTTTGCAATGGTGTGGACGACGACTGCGACGGCACGGTGGACGAAGACGACGCTGCGGATGCCTCCACCTGGTACGCTGACGGCGACCTGGACGGCTGGGGGCTGGACAGCTCCACCCAGATGCGCTGCGATCAGCCCTCGGGCTACGTGGCCAGTGGGGGCGACTGCGACGATACCCGCTCGGATGCGTACCCCGGCGCCCTGGAGACCACCGCCGATGGCGTCGATCAGGACTGCGATGGCGGCGACACCTGCTACCAAGACCTCGACCTCGACACCTTCGGCACCAGCACCACCGTGGCGAGCGCCGATCTCGACTGCACCGGCAGCGGTGAGTCCCTGGTCAGCACCGACTGCGACGACGGTGACAGCGCCGCCAACCCCGGCGCCAGCGAGATCTGCAACAGCGTGGACGACGACTGCGATGGCACCGTGGACGAGGACGACGCCGTGGATGCCACGCTGTGGTACCTCGACGCCGACGGCGATGGCTTCGGTGACCCCGGCGCTGGCTACACCACCTGCTACGCCCCTGAGTTTTTCGTGGACTCCGCCCTGGGCGAGGACTGCGATGACAGCGGCGCAGCCGTCAACCCCGGTGCCACCGAAGTCTGCAACGGCGTGGACGATAACTGCGACGGCACCGCCGACGAGGACGCCGCCGTCGATGCCACCACCTGGTACCTGGACAGCGACCTGGATGGCTACGGCACGGACAGCGCCAGTCGTCCGGCCTGCAGCCAGCCCAGCGGCTACGTCGCGGCCGGTGGAGACTGCGACGACGGCGCTATCGCGGTCAACCCCGGCGCCACAGAGATCTGCAGCAACGGCGTGGACGACGACTGCGACGGCTTGGCCGTGGGCTGCACCCCCAGCGGTGACGTCAGCCTCGGTGATGCAGACGCCATTCTCTGGGGCGAGAACGCCAGCGATTTGGCCGGCTACGCGCTGTCGTGGGCCGGTGATGTGGATGGTGACGGGCTGGACGATCTCGTGGTCGCGGCGCGGGAGAGCGATGCGTCGGGCATCTACTCCGGGTCCGCCTACTTGGTGCTGGGGCCGGTGAGCTCCGACCTCTCCCTGGTAAGCGCCCACGCCATCTTCCGCGGGGAAACCTACGGTGACTACGCGGGTTCGTCGGTGGCGGGTGTGGGCGATGTCGATGCCGATGGTTTCGACGACCTGCTGATCGGCGCTTCGGGTCAAGATGCCGGCGGGGGCAACGCTGGCGTTGCCTACCTGCTGTTTGGCCCCGTCTCGGGCGAGATGGATCTCGGCCTGGCCGACGCTGCCCTCACGGGAGAAGACAGCGGTGATCAGGCCGGTCTGGCCGTGAGCGCTGCGGGTGATGTGGACCGAGACGGCTACGCAGACTTCATGGTGGGCTCATTCGCCAGTGACCTTGGCGGTACCAACGCGGGCGCGGCCTACCTGGTGCTCGGCCCTGTGACCGCCGACTCCGGCCTCGCCAGCGCCCACGCGCGCCTGATCGGCGAAGTCGCCAACGACCATGCGGGCAGCGCCTTGGCTCCTGTCGGCGACATCGACGGCGACGGCGTCACCGATCTCCTCGTCGGCGCTCCGGGTGGCGACCTGGGCGGCACGGACAGCGGCGCGGCCTACCTGGTGCTCGGCCCCGTGACCGGCGATCTCGGCCTGGGCGCCGCGGACACCCGCTTCATCGGTGATGCCTCGGACGAGGCGGGGACCGCGGTGGCGGGTGCTGGTGATGTGGATGGTGACGGTCTGGACGATCTCATCATCGGCGCACCCGGCTGCGACGCCAGCGGGATCGATGCGGGCGCGGCCTATCTGATGCTCTCCGACATCCGGGGCGATGTGGCCCTCAATACCGCGGATGCACGCCTACTGGGAGACACGGCCGGTGACGCCGCGGGCACGTCGGTGACAGGCGATGCCGATGTCGATGGCGATGGCTTCGACGATCTGGTGGTGGGCGCCATCAACGACAGCACCAGCTACACTAGCGCCGGCGCGGCCTATCTCCTGCTGGGGCCGGTCAGCGGGGATCATTACCTGTCCGATGCAGCCGCTCGCTTGTTGGGTCGGAGCGCCGACGACCTGGCCGGATCATCGGTCGCGTTGGGCGGTGACGCCAACGGCGACGGCTACGGCGACATCGTCGTGGGCGCCCAGGGCGAAGACACCGCTGGCGCCGCGGCTGGTGCGGCCTACCTGATCCTGGGCGGTGGCCTGTAGGCCTCCTGTCGGCCTGCTGGGCTAGTCTTCCTTGAGCATCCGCAGGATCTCTTCTGTGACCGAGTCGTTCTCGTCCAGGTCCAGGGATGAGAGCAGGTCGTCCTTGAACACGTCGAAGGCGTGATCCGCGCGGTCGCCGTCGGGGAACAAGCCAGCCCAGTGTTCCCGTAGGACGATCAGCTCTTCTTCCTGCAGTGCCCGCCCCTCGAGGGGTAGGGTGCGGTCCATGGCGCATTCGCCTCGCAGCCAGGCGACGAAACCCCGCCGTGGCGCCACGGACTCTTCGGCGACCTGGGGCTCACGTCCCGAGGAGAAGAACACGGTGCAGCGCAGCTGGGTGCCGGCCCGGATGGGGGTGGGACCCTGGACCCGGGCGTGGACCTCGACATAGACGGAGATTTCTCCGGCTAAGGGGAGCACAACGGCGGGCCCGAGCTGCCGCCCCGTGGCGTCATTCAAGGCCACGGTGGCCCCGTCGATGTAGACCGAACCCGCGGTGGGACGGAGCCCGACCCGCACCCCCCAGCGTTCGCCCTCTTCCCCCTCGAGGGTCAGATCGATGCGCAGGGGTTCGTCGGGAACGGTGGGCTCTGGTGTGTCGTGGGTGGACATGGCTGGGGTGCTCTGGAAGGTTGTATCGCCGTCCGAAGGGACGGGGGGATGATACAACGGTGTACCCGAGCTGCCTATGGAGCTTCACGCATGTCGCGCCTGTACCTGCTCTGCATTCTGCTGACCGCCTGCGATCCACTGCCTGCCATTCCCGTCCCCCTCGCGCCCGTCGAGCCCGCTGGTCTCGCCCCGCCGCCCGCCGCGGCGGTCGCTGACAAGGACACCGGGTCCTCGCCGGTGCTGGACACCAACCGGGCCCCGGTCATCACTCGCATCTCCGTCGAGCCGGGCACCCCCCGGACCATGGACGACCTCGCGGCGACGGTGGAAGGTGAAGACCCCGACGGTGACCACATCCGCTACGAGTACGCGTGGTTCGTGAACGCCGTGGAGATCCGGGGTCAGCGCCAGTCCAAGCTCCCGCACACCTACTACGCCAAGGGCGACAAGGTGCAGCTGCATGTACTGGCCAAGGACCGCGACGCGGAGACCGAGGGGTTGTCACCGCTGATCATCGTGCGCAACACGCCGCCGGATATCTCCACCAAGCCGGGGAGCCTACGCAGTGTCGACGGCTTCCAGATCCAGGCTGATGACATCGACTCGGACTCCCTCCGCTTCCACCTCGAGGGTCACCCCGACGGCATGACCATCGACGCCAGCAGCGGGACCCTGAGCTACCAGGGATCAGAGCGCGCCAAGGCCGGTGACTACGCCGTCAACGTCGTGGTCGAGGACCCCGACGGCGGCAGCGCCAAGTGGGCCTTCGGCATCAGCGTGGCGGCCGGAAGCGCCGGCACCAAGCCTGCTGCGGCCCAGGAAGAGTCCGCCAAGCGCCGTCGCGGCTGGAACCCGGGCGACGCCGACGAGCAAGAAGAAGAGGAGTAGGGCGCTCGGTCCCTGTCATCGTTGCGTCGTTGCACGCAACGATGACGGAAGCCGGGCGGTCGCTACAGCCGTGCGCGGATCGCCGCGGCCAGGCGTTCGGTCTCGCCGGCGAGGGGGGCCTCTCCGTCCAGCACCATGTCCGCGCGCTCCCAGCAGGGGGCGACGTACTCGAGGTGCATGGGGCGGACGGTGGTCTCGTATTGGTGGAGCACCGAGGCCACCGAGCGGGCGCGCTCCACGGCGTCGCGTCGAATGCGCCGCAGGAGCCGCACGTCGTCGGGGGCGTGCACGTAGACCTTGAGGTGGAAGCGCTTGGACAGGCGCGGGTCGGCCAGCACCAGGATGCCTTCCACCAGCACCACCTGGGCGGGCGCCACCGGCTCACTGCGCTCGAGACGGGTGTGGGTGGCGAAGTCGTAGCAGGGCAGCGCAGCGGGCTCGCCAGCCAGTAGCCGGTCCAGGTTGTCGCACAGCAGCGCCGAGTCCAGGGCCGAGGGGTGGTCGTAGTTGTGCCGCGTGGGGTCGGGGACCGTGTGGTAGTAGCGGTCGTGGGCGATGGACAGCAGACCGGGCCAGCTCTCGGACAGGTTGCGCGCGATGGTGGTCTTACCGGAGGCGGTGCCCCCGGCGAGGCCCACCAGCAGGGTTTTGTGCTCGGGCATGGGGTTCCTCGAGTGGACGATGCTCCTATCAAGGTTCGTCGCTCCCACACCCCGATTCCTGACGTGGATCGGGTTTGTCCGGGCTTGCAGTGCGTGTACAGCATGGGCGCTTGAGACCAGGGGAGGGGACCGATAAGTGCCCGGTTCCGCGAGGCTCGGGCTGCGTGTCTCCAGGTCCTCCGGTACTTTTCCTCAGGAGTGAACGATGGGCGAGCGCATCCGGATCTTCGTCGGCGCCTATGGCAGCGGTAAGACCGAGGTTGCCCTCAACTGGGCGTTTTCCCGCGCAGCGGCGGGCGAAAGGGTCGCCATCGCGGATCTCGATCTGGTCAACCCGTTCTTCAGATCCCGGGAACTGCGCACTGAGCTCGAGGCTGCGGGCGTGGCGGTGCTGGCTCCCGAAGGCGAGCTGGCCGAAGCCGATCTGCCCATCATCGTTCCGGCGGTGCGCGGCGCCATCGAAAATCCCGACGTTCACCTGATCCTCGACGTGGGCGGCGACGACGCCGGCGCCCGGGCCTTGGCCCGATTCTCGCACTTCATCGCCGAAGTCCCCCACCAGCTCTACATGGTGCTCAACGACCGCCGTCCGTGGACGGGTCACGTCGAAGGTATCGGTGCCACCATCGCCCGGGTGCAACAGAGCGCTCGCCTGCCGGTCACCGCGCTGATCTCGAACCCCAACCTGGGGGGCGAGACCACCCCGGCGGTGATCAAGGCTGGGCACCAGACCGTCCTCGACGCCGGCCAGGCCTTGGACCTCCCGGTGGCCTACCTGGCCGTCATGGGCGAGCTCGCTGATCAACTGCTCCCTGACACCGCTGGCGGCGTGCCCGTCATGCCCATCCAGCGCTATCTCTTTCCCCCTTGGTATGAAGACCCCACCCGCTTCGCGCCGCCGCGCGATCAGCGCAGCCGGGTGATGCGCGAACAGATTCGTGCTCGCCAGGCCGCGCCGCTCGGTCGGCCAAAGCAGACCTGACAATCCCCCACAGGAGGAGGACATCCCCCATGGGAAATCGGATCGAAGTCGATCGTGACCGCTGCAAGGGCTGTGGCCTGTGCGTGGTCACTTGCCCCCGACAGATCGTCGAACTGGGCAAGGAAATCAACCTCAAGGGCTACCACTACGCCGTCCAAGTCGATGCCGATCGCTGCATCGCCTGCAAGATGTGCGCGGTGACCTGCCCCGACGTGGCCATCACTGTCTACAAGGCGCCCAAGAAGCGCCGGGCAGTTTAGGAGGAACCATGGCAGAGAAGCTCCTCATGAAGGGCTCGGAGGCCATCTCCGAAGCTGCTGTCCGCGTGGGCTGTAAGCTCTTCTTCGGCTACCCAATCACGCCTCAGAACGAGATCCCCGAGTACATGTCCAAGCGACTGTACGAAGTCGGGGGGCACTTCGTGCAGGCCGAGTCCGAGGTGGCCGCGTCCAACATGATCTACGGCGCCGCTGCGGTGGGCGCGCGGGTCATGACCTCGTCGTCCTCCCCGGGTATCTCCCTGAAGATGGAAGGCCTCTCCTACTGCGCGGGCGCTGAGCTGCCGGTGGTCGTGGTCAACATCATGCGTGGCGGGCCCGGCCTGGGGGGCATCCAGCCTTCCCAGTCGGACTACTACCAGGCCACGCGCCCGGGCCACGGTGACTTCCGCTTCATCGTGCTGGCCCCTTCGTCGATCCAGGAAGCCGCCGATCTCGTCGCGCTGGCCTTCGACCTGGCCGATGAGTACCGCAACCCCGTGATGATCCTTGGCGACGGCCTCATCGGTCAGATGATGGAGCCGGTGGTGTTCCAGGACTACGAGCCCAAGGAGTACGACCGCTCCTGGTGCTGCACGGGCTGCGAAGGCCGTGAGAACAACATCGTGAACTCCCTGTACCTCGAGCCCTCGCTGCTCGAAGAGCACAACCACCACCTGTTCCGCAAGTACCGTCAGTGCGAACAGAAGGAAGTGCGGGTCGAGGAGTACCTGATGGACGACGCCGAGGTCTGCATCGCGGCCTATGGCACCACCGCCCGCATCTGCAAGACCGCCATCGCGGTGTTGCGGGCCGAGGGCATCAAGGTCGGGCTCATCCGCCCCATCACTCTCTGGCCGTTCCCCTATGACACCTTCAGGGCCTGGGCTCCCAAGGTCAAGCTCATCCTCGATGTCGAGATGTCCATGGGTCAGATGATCGAGGACGTCAAGATCGCCGTGGGCGAGCGCACCCCTGTCGAGTTCTATGGCCGCGTCGGCGGCATGGTCCCCACCCCTGGCGAGGTCGCGGACAAGATCCGCGAGCTGGTCGGCTAGGAGGCACCCATGAGCGAACAAGAAACAAAGATCGTCTTCGATTATCCGAAGAGCCTCACCCCCATGCCCACACACTACTGCCCGGGCTGCTTGCATGGCGTGGGTCACCGCCTGGTGGCCGAAGCCGTCGATGAGCTGGGCATCCGCGAGAAGACCGTGGGCGTCTGCCCCGTGGGCTGCTCTGTGTTGGCCTACAAGTACTTCAACTTCGACATGGTCCAGGCCTCCCACGGCCGAGCTCCCGCGGTGGCCACCGGCATCAAGCGGGCCCGTCCGGACCTGTACAGCTTCACCTACCAGGGTGACGGCGACCTGGCGTCCATCGGCATGGCCGAGATCATCCACGCCGCCAACCGCGGTGAGAAGTTCACGGTCATCTTCTACAACAACGCCATCTACGGCATGACCGGCGGCCAGATGGCCCCCACCACCCTGGTGGGCATGAAGACCACCACCTCGCCCACCGGTCGCGATCCGGGCCTGCGTGGCGCGGGCTATCCCATCAAGGTCAGCGAGATGATCGCCGGTCTCGAGGCCCCCATCTTCGTGGCTCGCTACTCGCTGCTCACGGCCAAGGACATCATCAAGGCCAAGCGTGGGGTGAAGAAGGCGTTCCAGTACCAGCAGAAGGGCTTCACCTTCGTGGAATTGGTCGGCACCTGCCCCACAAACTGGGGCATGGGCGCCGTGGAGTCCAACGAGTGGGCTCGTCAGAACATGATCCCGGCGTTCCCAATGGGTATCTTCTGCGACAAGACCGCCGAGCTGGAGGACTAGACCATGCAGTACGAAGTGATGATTGCAGGCTTCGGTGGCCAGGGCGTCATGCTCATCGGTCAGCTGCTGTCCAACGCGGCCATGATGCAGGGTTCCAACACCAGCTGGATGCCTAGCTACGGCCCCGAGATGCGCGGCGGAACCGCCAACTGCACGGTCATCGTCTCCGACAGTGAGATCGGCTCCCCCGTGGTGCCCAATCCGTCGGCGGCCATCGTCATGAACCGTCCGTCCATGGACAAGTTCGAGCCTCTGGTCCAGGCCGGTGGGCTGTTGATCGTCAACAGCTCGCTCATTGACCGAGAGGCGGTGCGGGACGACATCGACGTGCTGTACGTGCCGGCAAACCACCTGGCAGAAGCCGAGGTGGGCACCGGCAAGTCCGCGAACATGGTCGTGTTGGGTGCCTACATCGGCTACACCGGCGCAGCCACCGATGAGATCGTCAAGTACGCCATGGCCAAGAAGATGGTGGGCAAGGAACGTTTCCTGCCAGCCAACGAGGCCGCCTTGGACATCGGCATCAAGATGGCGCAGGAGTACAAGGCCTCCAAGGCCTAGTCGCTCCGGGCACATTGCAACACGGGCCGCGCACTGCGCGGCCCGTCGTCGTTCTGGACCTCGCGATCAGTCGATCTGCTCTTCCCGGTAGCCGGGGGCCCACTCTGCGACCTCTTCGGTGCGGGTCTCGAGGAAGCGGGCGAGCTTGTGGAAGTCGCTGCCGCGTTCGATGAAGCGAACGGTGGTCTTGAGGGTCTTGGCGTCGATGAGCTTGTGGAACGGCACGTAGTGCAGATCGAGCTGGCCCGAGACGGAGACCATGTGGGCGGTGTGGCCTTCTTCGACCAGGGCGCGGTAAGCGCCGATGCCCAGCTGGGAGCCCAGCATCACGTCGTAGGCGTGGGGGGCGGCGCAGCGGCTCTCGTAGCCCAGCTGCACTGAGGTGATCTTCTTTTTGCGTCCCGTGCGCTTGGTGTACGCGTCCTTCACCGCGGCGGCGACCATGCGCCCGAGATCGAGCTTGCCCAGGGGGATGAGGCCGTGGGGATCGCGGTCGATGTTGGCAAGGACGGACGACGGCAGGTGCTCGGCCAGGCCTTCGGCCACCACAAGGGTGCCGTGGTGCTTGTTGTTGCGCTTCTCGCGCTGGACCATGAGGTCAACGACCTTGTTGGCCAGCTTGTGGATATCCAGCTTGCGCTCCTCGGTCTCCACGCCAGTCTTGGGATCCTTGGTCTTCTCGATGGTGGTGAATTCCTCGTCCAGATCCTCGGTGCCGATGACCATGTTGGCTTCGCCCGCGATGGCCACCCCGTAGGCCAGCCAGCCGGCCTTGCGGCCCATGCTCTCCACGACGAACCAGCTCGAGGAGCTCTCGGCGTCGGCGCGGAGGTTCAGCAGCTCCTTGGCCATCACGTCCACGGAGGTGAAGAAGCCGAAGGTGAAGTCGATGCCCTTGTAGTCGTTGTCGATGGTCTTGGGCAGGTGGACGATCTTGACCCTGGGAGCGTCGGCCGGGAGGGTCTCCTGGTACATCTGCAGCAGGTTGGCGGTCTTGAGGGTGTCGTCACCGCCGATACTGATCAGGGCGTCGATCTGCAGGTCGATGAGCGCGGTGTAGACGTTGTGCAGCTTGGCGGTCTTCTTGCGATCCTTGAGATCGGCTTTGGTCTCGACCTTGCTGCAGGGGTTGGCGCGGGCGGTACCGATGATGATGCCCCGGCGGTTGCGCAGGCCCAGCACGTCCTTCTCCTGAAACACCCGGTAGTGGGTGTCAGGCAGGAGCCGGTGGGAGATGGGGTGGTAGTCTTCCAGGTGGGTGTAGCCGTGGAAGAAGCCGATGACTTCGCGGTTGTCGTCGATGAACGAGATCGCTGCGGCCGCGATGACCGAGTTGGCCGCGGGGGCGGGGCCGCCTGAAAAGACGATGCCGACGCGCTTGATGTTGTCACCCTTCTTGGGGGTGGTGCCGTTGCGCTGCATGGGTTCTCCTGTGGGGAGTGGAAGCAAGCAGCGAGAGTAACTCAAAAACGAGTCACGCCAAGCCTCCAGCCAAAAAGGGAACGCATTGCGCACCCTTCCTCACAGTGAGCTGACTATCGGGTCAGGTCATACAGGTCATCCACCAGCACTGCGCCACCCAGCGCCACCGTGGGAATGCTGGCCACCGACCAGGCGGTCTCGCCTTCGGGGGTCGCTTCGTGAACCTCGCCCGCAGCGCCGAAGTTGACCAGGCGGTTGCCGTTGT
>Ga0307987_1001457_pt1 | contig 12978 bp, 3 predicted proteins | sample EllFjometagen181_FD_203157 | JGI IMG/M metagenome (GOLD analysis project Ga0307987, IMG submission 203157) | Marine microbial communities from Ellis Fjord, Antarctic Ocean - #181 | ecosystem: Environmental > Aquatic > Marine > Unclassified | place: Southern Ocean | collected 2014-10-08
CAGCTTCACCCCTTGCTCCGTATTTTTAGTTTCAAAAATGAGGGAAGGCTTAGCTTTGGCGCCAAAGGCAACCCCAGAAAAGCTTGTGAACAAAAGACATATAAGCAAGAATCGTAGTATCGTTTTCATAGTTATCACCTTATCGAATTACCATTGGCATCTTGTAACACATCGGTATGATCACTGGATGCAGGGCGGGAAGTCTTTAACGTTGTAACATAACCGGTGTAATGCAGCGGATCACCTCGTTCAAGGCCATATTCCTGATCCGCTCCCTCTTGAGAGGAACCATTTTGCTCTAAAGCACGTTTATACATGGCAACCCTCCCAACATGATTCAGTGAAACTCCCTTTGAGCGGTAAAACTCAATCAAACCGACAAAGGTATTGCCGTCAAAAGATTCCCGATCATTGGGGACCAACTCCAGTCGATGCTCAAGGGATCCAGTCTGACTGCGTATAACATATTCATCCGGACCAAACACGTAGGTGGACAAGGCTGATGCTGCACCTAAAATAACGCCACCAGGACTGATGGATATCACACCATTAAATTTTGGTTCAACACTAACCTCAAACTCAACCTCACTCCAATTCACAGGCGCTTGTGTCGTAAATCGAAATTCCAGGGATCTAAAATCTGCCACAGAGTGGCGGACAAAAGCCGCTTCTTTATAGGCATCAAATTGCTGCTGCACAATCGCTAGTTCAGCCTCCTGGGCAGCACAGCCACGTAATGCCAAGGTGTAAATCCACCACTGTGCTATCTTGGGAAGACTGCGCACATCCTCCCAATCAGCAGGATACAGGCCAGCAGCCTCACCACCTTCAACTATGGAAAGATCATTGGGCGAATCAAACTGTCCACAGACACTTCCCTCACGCATCTCGATATGGGTTCCTCCACCCTGTCCCCAGCTTCCAGGAGGGTCATAAACAACAACAGGGTACGACATCGGTTCTCTTGCCATATTGGCCCAAAAGATATCACTGACAGCATCATAGACTATTCCAACCCGTGCCTGGCCAATATCGGCTTGATACGCCTCTTGGTCCACGGTGTAATTTACATAGAAATGCGGATCACTCACCGATTGGGAAAGCACCTCCGCCGTGGAGTCATAAGGGACAGAGTCCTCACCTTCTATAGGCGTCTCAGTGATGAAGGCGGAAGTGTAGACTTTTTCCTGCTCAGATCCATTTTTAACCACTTGAATTATATGCTCCCCACTCCAATACCAATGATACGGTACAGGATATGCATCGTCCGTAGAGACAATGTCACCAGACAAAAGATCTTTCTCCACCTCCGCTAAAGGACTCTTAGCAGCAGTTTGAATCCCAAGAGGAGTTGCCCCTGCTAAAGGAATCACAGCAACAATTTGAGTCCCAAGAGGCGTTGCCCCTTCTAAAGGAACCACAGCAGCCGTTTGAGTCCCACGACGCGTTGCCCCCGCTAAACGACGCTTAGCAGCCGTTTGAGTCCCACGAGGAGTTGCCACCGTTCCAACAGCAGCCACTCCAGATTCCTCTTCTGCGGGAGGTTCTTCATAGGTAAAAGGATTCTGATAACTGCCATCAGCAAGCACGACTGCTGGTAATTTTACCCCTGTAACCCCATTTTCAACCATTCGTATTGGTTTTAACGGCGCATCAGGAATAAACCGGTTCATATAACGCATGGATCCTTCCTGCTCATCATAGGTCAACAGGGAGCCTTCCACATGGCCTGCAATCTTTTGATTTGCTGCGTCAACCACCTTCAAATCAGCATTTGCTTCCTGCATTAAAGAATTCCAGTTCTGACCATCACGAATCGCTTTGGAAACCAGGTAAATATCGGTATCCGCGTAAACGGGCTTTGTCGAACTGGTTGGGTACACCTCAAATAATCCCTCCCGAAAAGAGACATCCTCCCCAATGGTCTCAAAATGGACAACGAGATCTTCATGTTTTATTTCTTCTTGAACCCTCGTCATATCAAAGTCTTGAGAATAAGCCGAATAACCATCTCGACCCTCCCATTTACACAGGGTCAGCCGGGCCTTATAAACAAAATCACCACCACCGTATAAAATATTTTGTGGGGTATACTGCAATTTAGTTGTCCCTATTTTTCCACCAACCACACTGTAGGCCGAGGCTTCAGTCCCCATATCCATATATAATTTAAGAGAGTTGTCCCAGGCATCCTGTCGATCTGTCAGGTCAACATAGGTTCTCGCTACGATGCTGTTACTGCCCTGAACCTTTTCCACCATCAAAACATACCAGTTACCATCATCATATCTGAACGGATCCTGAATGGGGATGGTGGTATTGATGTTGATACTGTCAACACGACTTACCTCTGTTGCGCCTTCTTCCGGCAACGAATAAGCGATAAGCGGCATGGTTTCAATGCCTTGATCGGCAATGCCAGGTGGTGGGTTGTCAGGATAGGTAAAGGTCATATCCCATGTGCCCGAAATCGTCCCCCACAAAAAGGAGTAACGCGCTTTACCATGGAGACCAATATAAATGGGGGGTGCCTTAAATTGGCCACCAAGCTCGGCATAGGCACTGATGATTTCATAATCGTCACCCGCCACATGAACACCGGCCTCTAGGCCAATCCAGATCTTACCTTTAGCATCGATATAAAAAGGGTACACACCAGCAGCAAGGTCAACTTCGGCACCACCATAGAGTCGCCCGTAGAAGATCCACGCTGAACCTTTTAGATCAAATTCTTTTTTGACACCCATGGCAAGGCCACGACGATCAATTTGCAAATAGCCCTGGCCATCCAAATAATGTAAGACCGTGGCACTTAATGGCGTTTCTTTAGAGCCAAAATAAATATGCCAATCATTCTGGGCAAAGAGTATATCCACTTGACCCTTGGCCGCCACCACATCAATATCACTCACCACTTTGCTGAAGTTTAAGCCGGCATTCAGATGAAATATAGCAGGACTGCCCCCCAGTTCAATCGTCCCGAATATATGGGGTGAAACCTCTGGATTACGGCCCTCCATAATCCATGAATCACCAGCGAGTATAACTCTGGCGTTGGAATCAACAGAGAGAGAAAATTCGCCATACCACGACGCACCATTATCAGTGGAACCAATATCAACAAGGGCCGTTAAGGTTAACAGCGTTCCTTCATTGGCAACAAACGCCACACCACCTTTACTCGGGGTCACTCGCATATGATAGGCAATACCACCCCCTACGGAATATACCGTTAGGGGAAGAGGGCTCAGCGGTAATCGAGACGGAACTTTGAGCTGCACCTGCCAATACACAAAAGAAGCGGCACCCTCACCCTCACTGCCCACCTCAAAAAGTCCTTCCATGCCTTCAAAAAGACCTGCCACCTTCACAGCAAGCCCCGCCTTAAAATGGTCATCATCAAGGACGAGAGTCCCCCCCATATCAAAGGCAGGTTTATGGATATCAAGGCTCATCGCCTTGGTGAAGACAACCTTATCCTCGTACAATTCAAATCCTGTACCAATTTGAGCAAGACTGGCAAGATTCAAGTCCCCTGCCACCGCAAGAAAAAAGCCATCGCCATCAACATAACCAAAGCCAATCTCCTTGAGCGTCAGGTCAACACCTGCAAGGCTCACGGTATAGTTCACCTCGGATGATGCGCTGGCACTATCAATTTTCACGGTAGTGGCATACACCTCGATTCCAGAAAGCGTTAGATCATCGGGCAAGGCCGACAAAACAGCATCTTCCTTCATGGCAACCTTGGTATCCATGGAGAAGTAGAGACCCCCATCCGCCGACTCATAACCCGCTCCGAGCTTGGTTACCTCCAAGTTTGCAAAACCGGCATCAGCAGTGAACTTCTGACCTGTTGTGCCACCGAGCCCCCATTCATCAACGCCGTCATTATCGAGGGTTAAATGGGCCTTGAGCGCAAGATTAAAGAATTTTTCGAGGGTGAGTTCCATGCCAAGACTTCCTGCCGAGAGGGCAAAGCTATTCTCAAACCCAAGGGAGGCCTCGGTGAGGAGAGCCCCAAAGCCAAGGGTTTCACTGAGATTAACCGTTTCATCATCAGCAAGGGAAACTTCACCTAATATACCATCGGAAGAGAAGGTCAAATCATCAACATCAAAGGCAATCTCCGTCCCTTCATAGGGGATGGCTATTAGGCCACCCACCGTCACGGTGCCCTGTGCAAAATCAAAGGAGCCACTGACGTTGCGCAGATCAATACCCGTACCCGGCAGGGTAAGTTTTGAGGCCTCACCTGCGGCAAAACCATAGGCTCCGTCAAGAAATTCAATGCCTGGGGCCATGCTGGTTTGATAGCCTTCCCCGAAGGCAAGACTGCCGTTAAGACCGTCGAGCACAAACATCTTGGTAATTTCTGATTGGGTGGAATCAAAGAGAATGGAAATGCTGGTGAGAACCGCATCAACTCCATAATTAGTATCTTCAAATATATGGACGGTTTCTGAGCCTGACCAATTCACCGACCCCTGCAAGCCGCCACCTGTAAGACCAAGGTTCGTTATGGAAACCCCTTCCAGTGCGGGAAGTGTACCCACTGCATTGAAGCTGATGGTTCCGCCAAGCACCTTGCCGTAGGGGGCACCACCTGTCATACCGACCTCAAATCCGTCAACCGAAGCGTTGAAGTATTGGGTGTTCAGAGGAATAGGCGCATCCGGGTCAAAAACAATGGCACCACTGAGCAATTTCGGATTGCTGAGATCTGAGAGATCAAATTGCACATTTTTTATGGTGACAGGTAACTCGCCAAGGGCATTTTTATAGCCCTCCGCAGGGATGGCGTCCATAAGGGCACCAAGATACAGGCCGCCTTCCGCCTCAAAACCTGCCTCATTGGAAAAGGCAATGGAACTGCGCAGGGTGAAATCACCAATGGCAACGGTAAGATTATCAGCACCAAAAGACACCAACTCAAAATGGGGTGAATTATGATAGAGCTTGACTGTCCCTGTAACGCCGTCCTGCCCGGCAATATTGACACCACCGGAAAGAGCGATCCAGAAACGATTATTTGTTACCCCAAAACCATATTCGCTGAGCAACATGGACATAGAGTCATTGATGGCAATGGTTGCGCCGGGAATCTTCTGCATGCCGAGTCCGGCATCCGCCAGGTCCAATGCATCCTTGTAAATCTTTAACCCGTCAAAATCAAAGGTCTGGGGCAGATCCGCAATGGCCTCATTTTCGAGGGCCAGATTACCATCAAGATCGACAAAGAAGGGTTCATCACCAAAACCGCCGCCAATGGCAATGGCGTCCAGGGTCAGGGTGGCAAAACCACCAATGGTCAACGGCTTATCAATCTCATCCGCCGTTACGCTAAGCTCGCTAATCCCCGTGTTCCCCAAGGCAACACGGACGCCAATGGACAGATTATCAAACATGGCAAGTTTAATCTGTCCAGCAATGGAACCGGAAATGGTATTGGCCGACACCCCAAAGGAGAAGGCGGTGATGTCTGCACCAAAGTCAGCAATCTTAAAATCACGGCCCAGGCTGCCCAAGTCAACATCAACCTCACCCGTGGTGGAGACACCTGCGGCCGACAGCACCAGGGCGTTTGCCTGGGTTATGCCGACAGAACCACCACCAAAATCAGATGGCAGCTGAATTTTACCCCATACCGCCATCTTCTTGTCATTCAGGTAAAGGCGGCCGTTGAGCTTATCAACTTTGAAGGAGGTTCCAGGGATGGTGAAGGAAAGGCCAGACTGCAGACGCTCGGCCTCTTTTTGTGCCTCCTCACTTAAATTTGCAAGAGTCGCAGCCCCCCAGGTGATACCGTTATCGGCAAGCATCCGGAGCTGGGTGACAGGCTCAGCCATGTCGTAACCAGATCCCAGTTTAATGGCGCCATCAAGATCGGTGAGACAAATTTTATCAAGAAAATTAGTTGCCGTGGTATCAACTGCAACGGTTAACTCACTCAGGAGGAGCTCAATACCATATTCTCCTGTGAGGACAGGGATCTTTACAGGATCAGCCGTGGCCTGATAGGAGGCCGTACCCATAAAACCATCAGGGGAGAGCTCAATGTCCGCAAAACTGATTCCGGATGGTGGCGTGGGCAGATCAATATCCGCCAGCTTCTCGATGCTGAAGTCACCATCAACCGACGCACCATCAAAGCCGAAACTCACCGAGCGAATCACCGCCGAGAAAATGCTAAACTTCGGGGTGAGGGGTCGCTTGAAAGGTAGCGTCACCGTACCCGAGGTAATGGTTTTATTTTCAAGGTCAACACCAAGATCTGCAAATTCAACCTGTAATTCCCCGGTGAAAGGATCTTTGAGACCTTCAGGCAAATAGTCGGTCAAGAATCCGGCATTGATCGAACCTGCACCACTGATCTTACCGGCAATGGCTTTAGCACTGGTGCGCAGACTGAAATCACCTAGGGCCAGGTACAGCCCCTCAAAACCGAAATCCGAGATCTCGTAGGTGCCGTCCTGAAAGATTTTGGCGGTGAGGGAAATCTGGTTATCAAGATAGGTGGCCTGGCCTTTGAGCCCAAACCACAACGCGCCATGATACACCCCGAGACCATACTCTTTAAGGCTTAACGCTGCCGCATTTACATTAAATGTCGCGTCCTGGGCGGTATGCCAGCCATCCAGATCGCCGGCAAATTCGATCCCTGTTTTAAAAATACGTAACCCGGCAAAATCAATCGTCTTCTTATAATCTTTAAACAGGTCATGGGTGGGGGTGATATTACCATCAATCTCCACATAGAAATTTTCGTTCTTTTTGCCGATGCTCACCTTGCCCAGACCAAGGGTGGCAAAGCCTTTCAGATCAAAACTTTTATCAAGATTACCCGAATCAATTTTAAATTCCTGCAGACCCTTCTTATCGATCGCAGCTGTTATTGCAATTTGCAACCCGCCAAACTGGCTGAAATTCAAATCCCCAGCCAGTGTTCCTGCGATATTACCATGACTCACATCAAGACTCAATGCCGTGAGGGTGGTGTCTATATTGGCAAGGGGCAGGGCCGGAAGATCAGCTGGATCAAAGACCAGTGGCCCACTGGTAGACAGACCATTTGCCACCGATAATGTCAGCGGTTTATCCCCAGGAATCGTCAGGCTTGCTGAACCCATGGAGGGAGGCAGATAGAGCGTTCCGGCAATGGACAGGGATTTTTCCTCAAGATCCAGAGAGCCACCAAGAGCCCCTAAGGAAAATACGTCTCCGGGCAAGGTCAAACGGCCAAGGGAGCCTTGAGCACCTGTGGCGGTATTCTTGCCCCAGGAAATCGCGCTACCAGCAAGGAGTTCAAGATCGGGGATTTCAAGACTATTAAAACCGGAACCAAAGAGAAGACCACCTGAAAAGGTTTGCAGACTGATCATATTGGCCAGTGCTTTGCGGGTATCAACGTTTACAGACAATGCATTCAGATTCAGACTAAAACCATACGCACCTTCCATAATGTTAATGGTACGGCTTCCGGTATCACCAATGAGATCAATATCTCCAGCAATACCATCTGCCCCGAGGTAGAGATCTGTAAATGGTAGATCGCTAACAGGCAGTCCAAGACCCGCAAGACTGATGGACCCATCAATGGCAGCACTGGATGTGGTAAACGTAATACCCGCAAAGGTCATGGTTACAGGCCCCAGAGTTACATCAAGAGGCGTGGCCGGCGTGTACCCCACCGAGCCTACTGACACGGAACGATTCGCCACATCAACCTGAAAATTCTGGAGCTGAACAACCAACTCTTGTGCGTCATTCAATGCACCAGCAGGAAGTTCATCAATCAAGACCTGGGGTAATCCACCAATATAACCTTGGGTATTATTGGCAATAGTCCCGCCTTCTGCAATGGCATCTCTTCCCACCTTAAGGAAAAAATCACCCAGGGCAAAATAGATATTGGTGAGATCAATGCCTTCAATGGCAGTGGACCCATCATGGAAAACTTTAGCCGTTGCAGTAGCGTGGCTCCCACCAAGGGAAGCTTGCCCCTTAAGACCCAGCCAAAAGAGATTATTGTCAACGCCAAGACCATATTGGTTGAGTTGGACCATTGCCCCTTCAAAACCTGCGCTGGCGCCTGTAATATTGTGCCACCCCTCTAAATCAGAGGCCAGGGCGATGGCGTCACGACTGATGGACAGACCGGTAAAGACGAGCTGCTCACCAATCCCGTTTATGGAAGTCAAAAGATCATTCGTTGGGGTAATAGCACCATCCAGTTCAACTTCAAAACTGCTGTTTTCATAGCTGAGGACAGCCCTACTCAGACTGAGTGTTGCAAAACCGCCGACATCCACCGAACGGGTTCCACCTTCCGTGGCTGCCACACGAATGCCAGATAAGCCTGATGCATCAATATCCGCTTCTATATCCAGATCCACATTACCAAAATTGGTGAGCGTTACCTCTCCAGCCAAAGAACCTGACGGGATATTATTACTTAAATTCAAGGCCAAGGCCGAAAGCGCTGTTGGGAAGCCTGAAAGGTTAAAGGTTGGCAGTGTGCCAAGATCAAAGACAACCTCCCCGGCAGTGGAAATACCAGAGGCCGAAAGGGTCAAAGGCTTATCCGCTGGCAGGGAAACCGAACCGCCACCAAACTCAGCCGGAAAATTAAACGCCCCCGACATGGATACAGATTTATCCTGTAAATTGATCGAGCCACCCAGATTACTGATACTAAAATCGGTATTGGGAATGGTTATTTTACCGGCCAGATTTTGGCCTATTCCAGCGACATCCGAACCTGCTGTTTGCGCCGCGACGGCAGCATCCGCCACCGCCTTTGTCCCATAAGATATGTGGTTTTCAAAAAGTTGTAAGTTCGGAATGGTGATGCCGCCATAACCGCTACCAAGGAGTATCGAGCCATCAAGATTGGCGAGGCTAATGGGAATTTGGTTTGCGGTATTAATATTTACCGATAACGCACTAAGTGCCAGACTCACCCCATAGGTTCCGGAAATAATTTCAAAATTTTGAACAGGATCACTATCCGTTACAAGGGGTAAGGTATAATTAATGGCAGTGGGTGAAAAATTGAGGTTGGTGAAGGAAATTTCAGGTGCTGAAGGGATTATGAGGGTCGGCAGCGTCAAGGAACCCGTCGCTGAGGCGCCATCCTTAGTAAACGTCAGGTTGGTGAGGATGAAACTTGCACCCCCGTAGCTGAAACTGAAATCAGGCTCAAAAACCACCGAACCATTAATAATGGTCGTGCCGGCAATCTCAAGGTCAGAAACCGTCAAAAGCAGCTCATCGGTGCCAGGTTTTTTGAGAGTATCCGGAACAAACTGAGCCAGCCAGCCGAGGGCCAGAGTGGCCTCCCCGCTTAAGCGATTTCCAACGGCGGCCACACCACTGTGGAGAACAAAGACGCCCAGTTGATACGGAGTAAGACGATTAGCCGTTGAATAAGTACCCAGTGGCGAATCATCAAAAAATTCAATCCTACCATCACGCCGTACCACCTGAATGGACAGGTCATAGCCGTAATCAATTTTAGGTCGAAAAGTGTAGGACCAGCGCCTATCGCCCTTGGCATCCTGCCAGGACTTGCCCCCGTTGAGAGATATCTGAACCAGCAGATCAGAGGCCTTAAGCCCATTGCCCTCACTTTCAAGAATACCCGTAATCTCCACCTGGCCGTCCCGGTCCCGCAGATCTTCAGCGTAAAAAACAATTTCACGGGAATCAAGGTCTTCATACAAGGTGCCATTAACCGTGACCAAGTCCAGGTAACCCAGGTCATCACCGTCATACCAAGAGGCATGGGCGACAAAAATCCCCAAGAAAAAGATCAAAATCAGAAAAAGAGTGGAAAGATGTGCAATGGTTCGTATTTTAGACTCATTTCTAATCGTCATCAAAATGTCCTTATAAAGGGGAAACTCATTCTTCCCTGCAGCTGCCGGGAAGAATGAGAGTACATCAAGTGTCGTTAAAAGGAAAACAAATAGGACAATTCCAGTATATTCTCATGATAGGTTTGATCACTGGTGGTGGAATCAGATGAATATCTGCGTTGTTCTGCTGTAAGACGGATGGATTTTGACGCATCTCCCCAGGGGTGATAGCCCGCCCTGGCCTGATATGCCCCATAATCTGTGTCATCTGCAAATTTCCGATTGCTATTGGTTGTTTGGGCCAGAATATCAAAGGTCCAGTGTTTGCCTGCATCATAGCCAAGGTCAATTTTCCCGCCCACCTTAGACTGGTCTCCCATGACTTGATCAATCAATTTGTAATCCAGATGCAGAGTGGAACGGAAAAGATGGTCATTACTGAAACGCTTTTTCCACCCCACAGTACCCCGCAGGGTGTTGATCTTCTGATCAACTGCACCGACGGCATCATCATCAACATTGGTATAGATATAAGCCCCGCCCAGACGCCAGCCGGTTTTGGGTCTTACGTTAATATAGAGTTCTCCTTCATTGTGGCCCAGGTCCTCGCCACGGCCGTCCATGGACTTGGTCTGGAATCGCAGCCCCATATCACCCCGCTTCAAAAAATCAGGCCTGTAATCACAATAGAAGGTCCCATCACTGATGCTTTGGGTGTCCCCCAGCTGGCCGTCCAGATTATCCCTGGAATGTTTGAGGGTCATCCGAAATTTGAGCTGGCGGTCAAAATGATAGGAGGTGTCATTTTCAAAGCGTTCCCGGTTGGCAGCGCCTGAACCCACCAGGGGCTGAAAATTCGGATCCACATATTCATAGGTAAAATTGGAGCGCAAGGAGCGGGGAAGCGGCTTGGTAAGGAGTCGAAGCTTGACGGCATGGCTGGTTTTTGCAGCATGGTCATCTTGAAGATTATCAATGCCCTGCATCAATGCCAGCGTGGCCTTTCCTGTAAGATACCGGTTAAACCGCCAGTCCGCATCAAGACCACCGTTAACAGCGCTGGCTCCCTGAGAATTCACAGCTTCATAATCTCCGGATTCAACCTGATCCTTTGCCATGGCCAGGGTGAATGCCACACTCTGTCCGGCATCTTTCACATATTCAACATTGGCGCCGCCCAGCCAGCGGTCGGGCTGTTCATTGTCAACCGTGGTCACCATTTCCTGCCAAGTGGCCTTCTGAACACCTCCCACAAAGGAGGTTTTGAATCCGGTTCTTTTGTCGTGCCCCAGATCCAGCTTAACCCCTTTCAGGGAAGTGGAAAAGACATAGGGGTTATAGGAAGCCGCAATATCCCCAAGTTCTGCCCGGCTTTCTTTTGTATAACGATACCCCCTGAAATAAAGAAGGCGCAATTCCTTTGAATCCACCTGTTCTTCATTGGTTGCCCGGACCCGGAAATCAAACCCGATTTTCCCCTGTTTCTCTCTATCCTTGGAAAGGTAAAAAGACAACTCCTGACGATAGAACTCACCATCATTCAGGGCAGTGCCGTCTGCCTCGCCCTCGGTTTTTTTCACATTAAAATAAGTAGCTGACTGCCCCCTCACTTTCCATTTTTCTTCGGGTTTTACCGATGGGGCTTCCCCCCCTGCCACAATAGAAACAAAAGAACACAAGATACCACAAACAATAAAGGTCCAGATTACCCGCTTCATATGAACTCCCCGCTCTCAGTAAAGGTTGAAGTCAACCGTCACGTTATCAGATACGCCTGTTACATCCAGGCAGTAGAATCAAAATTCAGCCCCAAAAAGAAATTAACATTCTAATAAAGTACGGAGAAATAGGGACCTCCCGTGTTGTTGGTTTCATTGCTTTCAGGAACAATATTATTGGGATCAATTTTGATAAGAGTGACTTCATACCCATCATAAAGGGAAGTAAAGCTATAAACATCACCGGAATTTATTGGAGGAATATTTTCCGTAATAGAACCATAACTTGAACCAGGATGATAAGTAATTAAAACAGTCGTAGAAATGCTTCGGGCTGTCCCGTTATTGGCAATCGTTACTGGAAACATCGAAGCGGGATTGGATCCTACTGACTGAATGAAAAGATCCGCTTTGGTAGGAGTAGGTGTCGGAGTAGGTACCGTAATGGATGACGGAGTGGATGACGGAGTGGACGCCGTGGTAACACTATTTCCTGAGCTATTAACCGGGGGGGCTTCCTGGCCGGGGATAGACGATGTTTCCTCGGTCCACTCGGGAAGACTTGAGCCGAAAAGATCGTTCCCTGCCAGTTCAATGAGAAGATATTCTCCATTTACTTCATCAAAGACAAACCGGGAAAACCCTCGTTCGGTCAATTGCCTTGCATCATCCAGGGTTTCATATCGCTTTTCCCATCTGACATAAAGAAACTGCTTAACATTGTCAGGAACCACCCGATCCAACCAATAATCCACCCGGAAAATCTCATAGGTCCGAAAATCAGAATACAAGGCATCTGTAAAGGTGAGGTAATCCTGACGGAAACGATCCTCGCTGACATAATCAAGAAATTCCCGGGCATCTTCGTTTTCATAGGCCCTTAAAAGATCCCGCAAAACAGTCTCAACCTTGTCAGCCCTGCCCTGGTTTTTTATAACCAGTTCCCGGTCAAAACTGGAATCTCCATACACCTGTGCGGCAAAGCACAAAAAACAAACGACCACTCCCAACACCCTGTATTTCATCCATATCTCCTTTAAAAAAAAATTTCATGTTTGGTGAACATCTATAAGTCATCGCTATTAATTATCTGCAGTTACAATTTCCTTAAATAGGAAACAGATAAGAACACCGTTGATGTTGCAACATTAATGCCCAAAAAAATACTTATTTTCATGAATGTAATTAATTACTACATTTCAGATAGTTAGTAAAAAAGAGGGCGGGCTTCCAAAATGAATTTAGTACATTTTTTGCCCAGATTTATAACTTTTATTACACAAATGATAAGATGCAAATACTGTAACGCCTTACCCCTGAATCATTGGCGAAATACTGTAACGGTTTGAAGACGGTATCCCGCCGCTATACCCCGCTAATATCTTTAGATTTATACCCCG
>Ga0307987_1001459_pt1 | contig 12976 bp, 8 predicted proteins | sample EllFjometagen181_FD_203157 | JGI IMG/M metagenome (GOLD analysis project Ga0307987, IMG submission 203157) | Marine microbial communities from Ellis Fjord, Antarctic Ocean - #181 | ecosystem: Environmental > Aquatic > Marine > Unclassified | place: Southern Ocean | collected 2014-10-08
ATATCCATTAGAATAAGATCAACCGCTTGGTTGGATAAAAGGTTAAGGACTTCTTTACCATTTTTCGCTGTAATGACAGTATGACCATATCTCTCTAAAAATGGAACAAGAAGCTTTCTATTAACTTCAAAATCTTCTGCCAGCAATATTTTTATTGGTGTATATACTTTGTTTTGAAAAGTTGCAGCAGCGGTGTCTTGCGTTTGCTTTGTCAAGGCATCAATTTCATCTTTCACTGCCAGTTCCAGCTGAAGTGTAAAATAAAACGTACTGCCTTTTCCATCCTGGCTTTGGACCCAGATATCTCCGCCCATAAGATGAATCAATTGCTTTGTGATTGTCAGGCCCAGGCCTGTACCACCGGACGCCATGCTATGGGTACTTTTCAATTGCGTAAAATCATTAAACACGGAATCTATTTTGTTCGATGGGATACCGATTCCCGTATCCTTAATGGAAAACAGCAGCATCACCTCATTGTTGTCTGTACTTATTTCAGTGTCATTGTGCAGATTCACATCAATGATGATGGCACCGGCATTGGTAAATTGTATGGCATTACTAACCAGATTGACCAGAATTTGTCTGATTCGGTGAACATCACCCTTAACAAACCTGGGTATTTTTTGGGTGGAATAGGTGAGTTTGAGATATTTTTTCTGCGCTTGAAAAGTAAACATGGTCATCATATCATTTAGCAATACTGTGATATCAAACGCTTTCTTTTCTAAGACAAATTTGCCCGCTTCTATCTTCGAAAAATCAAGAATATTATTCAGTAGGGTTAAAAGATGATCCGAGGAAATCAAAACAGCATCCAGATACTCCTTTTGAGTCTTATCAAGTGCGGTGGTCAATGTCAGCCGTGTCATTCCAATGATCGCATTAAGCGGTGTTCTTATTTCATGACTCATGATGGCTAAAAACTCACCTTTAGCACGACTGGCATCTTCAGCAATTTTTTTTGCATGCTCAAAAATTTCTTGGGCATGTATTCGTTCCGAAATATCTACAAAAGACCCCTGAATATACGAAAGGCTGCCTGAATCATTTTTTATCGCCCTGCCACAGATGGATACCCACACAGAACCGCCGTCTTTTTTTTGTAACTGTGCCTCAAATCCCGAAACAAAATCATTGGCCTTGAGCAGTTCTATAAATCTTTGTCGTTGTTCCGGCTCGACATACACCTGTTCTGCCAGATTTTGAATACAGGAGAGAAAATCATCAATAGAATCATATCCTAAGATTCTTGCCATGGATGGATTGGCACTAAGGACCTTGTTGTCCTGGGAGGACTGAAAAATTCCTTGCACAGAATTATTGAAAATATCCCTGTATTTTTCTTCGGATTTGCTCAGTTGGTTTTCAATTTCTTTTCGTTCGCAGATTTCCTGTTTGAGCTGCTTTAGTGTTTTTTCCTGTTGAAGTGTTTTATCTTCTAGCTCAATGGTTCGCTCTTTGACTTTTTGCTGGAGCTTTTTGGCATACTCTTTTTCTTTTATATTCAATTTGTTTAATTCAATGACCATACCATTAAAGGTATGGGCAAGAATACCGATCTCGTCATCCCTTTCTATTTCAACCTGCTGGGTGAGATCACCTTCTTTAACACAGATCGCTGCATTAATAAGGGTATCCATAGGGCGTATAAAATATTTAAACGATAATATTGCAAACCCGACAATAGAAGCGATCATGATGATCAATGCAAAAAATCCAAACTTGAAAATCATGGTATTGACCATGGATTTCATGGCGAATCGAGTCTTCTGGATTGATTCAAGTAAGTTGGATTCAGGCACGGCAACGCCTAAGCGCCAACCGGTTGATGGCATAATAAAAGAGGAAATCAATAATTGCTGACCATTGAGGGTGATCCTTTCGTGGCTGGGTGCTTTAGTTGAAGTTGAATCTTTCCACAATTGCCTGACAGCCTTGCTTTCAGAATCAGATAATTTTAAATTGAACAGAGCATTGTACCCAATATTTTTCAATATGGTGATCTTTTCAAACCCGAACAGGCTGAGATATTCTCTGGGGAATCCGACAATCCGGCCATTTGCATCGATAATAAATGAAAACATACCTTTGGTTTTCATTGGATAATTTTTTTCAGTACTGGCTAAAATTTTATCGGTTATGTTCACCAGAGTCACATCCACGCCAGTTGCGCCGATAAAAATGTTGTTCACATCATAAACCGGAGATACTGCTGTTGTCATCAGGCCGCGACCTGCAGGATCCTGGTAGACCTTTGCCCAAATTGTTTTTCTTTCAGGATTGTTTTCAGGTTTAACAGCCATATACCAGGCTGAATCCCTTATCTCATATGCCTCTTTGGACAAATCTCTAAGGATGGATTGAAAATTTGGAAAATACCGGGTAGTGGCTTTTTCAGAAGTGACGAAACTGGCCACAGCTTCTGAGTTTTGAGAAATGATTGTTTTCAGCAAAGGATCAATGTGGGACAATGCATTCAAATGCCTTGTGATCCCCTTGTGCAATTTGTTATCACCCCAGTACAAAACCATTACAGGATCAGTTGGGAGATTAGAATAAAGCTGGCTGTTCGGTGCTCGAAACAATTTATCAGGTTCACCAAACGGGACATCTCCAAGAATTTTTTCATTGGCAAGATTAATCGATACCTGTTTTGCCAAATAAGATGAAGAAACAGCAATCCGCTTAAAAATATTTTCACATCGCATTGCTTTTTCCCAGGTGACCTGGGACAAGAAAAAACTTGCCTGGCTTTTTATACTGGTTTCATTCTGTGTTGCTGAATACTCTCCAAATTGTGTGACTATCCGGGTTGCCATATATGTCAGAAAAATCATTGATGCTAAAAAAATAATAGAAAACAGGGTAAATAATTTTGCACGAATGCTGATTTTTCTCTTCACGAAATACCTTTTAATCCTGTTATAAAATATTCTTTTTATGTTTTTTAAACAATTGATATATCCTGGACCTTGAAAGCCCTGACAGTCTGCAGATTTCACTGACATTTTTAATGGGTAACGTTGAAAGATAATCTATATATTTCGATTCCATAAGGTTGCTGACATGATCCCGAAAATCTTTATATCGCAAGATGCTTTTAGAACTCGCCTTGCTGATGGTTAAAAATACTTTTGAGCGAATATCATCCTCATTTGTAGTGGTACTTATTTTTTTTTGCAGTATTTTAATTCGAAACGCTTTTGGTAAAAAATGAGGGTAAAGCATGGGTTCATCATACGCATTGGCAATAACCAGATGCAGCAGATTGATTAATTCCCTGATATTGCCCGGCCAATCATAGCACTCAAGCGTTTCGATAAAATCATTTGAAATTCCTTTGATACTTGTTTCCATCTGTTCACAAATGGTTTGAATATAATGGTTGAGTAAGATTTTAATATCTCCCGACCGTTGGCGCAACGGCGGAAGATCAATATGAAACACAACAAGTCGGTAATAAAGATCTTTTCTAAATTTTCCCTGGTCAACAAGCCCTTTTAAGTCTTTATTACTGGCAGACACTACCCTGAAGTTAGACTCGACCTCATTTTTTGCTCCGATGGGTCGAAATTTTTTTTCCTGAAGGACCCTGAGCAGGGATTTTTGAACGCTTAAAGAAAGATCTCCTACTTCATCTAAAAAAAGAACGCCCCCGTCTGCCAGCTTTATGAGACCGGATCTATTCTGGTCAGCCCCAGTGTAAGTGCCTTTGCGATGTCCAAAAAGGATATTACCGGCAAGGGCGTCCGACAGGTTGGTACAATCAACCACAACAAAGGGTTGTTCGCATCTGGGACTGTTATCATGCAGTACTTTGGCAATGAGTTCTTTACCCGTGCCGGTTTCGCCTGTGATAAACACACTCCCATCACTTGTTGCTGCCTTGGCTGTCTTTTTTAAAATGGCCTTTAATTGAGGACTCTCCCCAATGATTGTTTCCCTGGTAAAAAAAACCTGTTGATTTATCTTTGTCTTTTCCCTGCGAAACTGAGTGATCCGTTGAATCAGCAATTTTATTTTATTGAACGCTGGCGGTTTGACAAGATAATCCCATGCCCCTTCATTGAGTGCAATCTCAGCTCCATCTATATCTCCATCTCCGGTAATGATAACTACTTCTGGATTTGAGTTCAGGGATTTAAGTTTGTTGATACCGGTCAGCCCATTAGAGTCTGGAAGGATAACATCAAGAAAAATAATATCGAAATTTGAGGCCTGAGCGATCTCAAGACCAGTCTTTAAATCTCCGGCAATCTGGCAGTCATATCCCATACGATCAATATAAAGGACCATCTGCTTACTGAAAATTTCATCGTCATCGATAATTAAGATTTCAGTCATCGTTTTCCCCATTTTGCATAAAGATCTCAAACCCGAATCACACAACCCTATCAAGTCCATAGTACTTTATTGAAAACAAATCAACTGTCCAGCCTGACAAGAATGTGTCTAATTTGAGTGGACACTGTTTTAGCAAAGCTCGAAAGTGTCCAGTTTCATTGGATTCTGACCAATACCACTAAACACATTTATTCTAAAAAATTAAGCTTATTATTTTATTTTTTACTAACACGCTGTAATTAAACAATTTATTTTAACAAAAACATATTGGCACAAATGTTGTAATACACTCTTAAAAAATGAGTTTACGCGTGGACAACAGATCAATTTAAGGAGAAACGACCAATGATCGATGAAAAAGATTTAGCAAAACTATCTTACAAAGGGGCTCCCAAAATTATAAGCGATGGATTTCCTGGTGCCAAAACCCAGGGATATCTTGACACGGCCTTTGAAAATGAATCCATGGCCAGAGGCGGCGGCCGGTTCCCCCTTGTCATGGCAGAGGGAAAAGGGGTCACCATAAAAGATGTGGACGGTAATCTGATGATTGATATTACCGCGGGTGTGGCTGTCAATGCCGTGGGACGATGCCATCCCAGAGTCGTTAAAGCCATGAAGGATCAGATGGGCACCATGATGCATGCCATTGATTTTTCAAGTGTGCGCCGGACCGAATTGACAAAAAAGGTCGGCAGCATCATGCCTAAGGGACTCAAGGATAACTGCATCACCTATCTTACCCAGTCCGGGTCAGGGGCGGTTGAAACAGCCTTAAAATTTACAAGAAAGATCACGGGCCGCACCCAGGTGGCAGCATTCCACGGTGCATACCATGGGGTCTGGCTCGGATGCAATTCCCTTACAACGGGTGAGATATACCGGAAAGGATATGGCCCTTTTATGCCGGGTGTCATTCATCTGCCCTATCCTTATTGTTACCGGTGCTGTTTCGGACTGACCTTTCCCAAGTGTGATCTGCAGTGCGCCAAATACGTGGACCATGTTCTGAACTCGCCCTATACGGGTGCGGATGATGTCGGTGCCCTGATTATCGAAGCTCAGCAGGGTGAAGGCGGATATGTGGCGCCCCCGCCCGGCTATCTTGAAATCGTAAAAAAGGCCTGTGAAAAACATGGGGCACTTTTTATTTCCGATGAAGTCCAGGCCGGTGCCGGACGTACCGGCAAGATGTGGTGTATCGAACATTCTGATGTTGAACCGGACATGATCACATGGGGCAAAGGCATGGGCGGTGATGTACCCATGGGCGGATTGTCCATACGAAAGGATCTTGCCGTAAAAATCGAGGACCACTCCCAGCCCAATACATTCGCAGGAAACGGTGTGTCCAGTGTGGCCTGTATGACCAATATCGATATCCTCACTGAAGATGATAATGCCCTGATTAATCGGGCAGGAACCTTGGGTGAACAGATTAAGACCTGGATCAAGGACGGCAGCAAGGATTCAAGGGTTATCGGAGATGTGCGCGGCCGGGGATTGATGATTGGCATTGAGATGGTGGAAGACAAAGAGACCCGTGAACCCCTCAACCAGGAGGCTGTGGGAAATATTATCGGCGGACTGCTGGGACGGGGAATGATCATGGTTCCCTGCGGCCGGTTTGGAAATGTTTTCAGGTTTATGCCGCCCCTGGTGATCACAAAGGATTATGCAAAAAAAGCCGTTGATATCCTTCTGGATACTGTCAAGGATGTGACAAAATAGGTACGGGAATAATCACGGCCATCTACATCTTAAACACTTATCCTGGATACGCCCCCGGCTATGCCGGTCGGGGAGTATCCAGGGGTTTGATCTTAATTAATAATTTTACGGGGTCTTTATGCGAAAAATTCTGAGAATCAATCTCAATGAAAAAAAATTTAATTTTGAATCATTATCAGGTGGGTATGAAAAGCTGGGCGGACGGGGGCTTATCTCCTCAATCCTCTCAAAGGAGGTGGATCCGTTAACTGATCCCCTTGGGGAAAACAACAAATTGATCTTTGCGCCGGGCCTTCTTGCCGGAACACCGGTATTGAATTCTGGCAGAAGCTCTGTGGGGGCAAAAAGCCCCTTGTCCAAAGGGATCATGGAGGCAAATTCAGGCGGCCATGCTGCAAAGACAATGGCAAAAACCGGCCTTGCAGCCATCATTCTCGAAGGAAAAGCCACAGATCTTACCTTTCTGAAAATAAATAACAAGAGTGTTGAATTCCTTGATGGCGCACCCTTAAAAGGCATGGGAAATTATGATGTGATCGATGCCTTGAAAAAAGAGTATAGCGCCATCATCTCCATCGGCCAGGCCGGAGAACATCAGCTGACGGCTGCGGGAATCATGTTTTCCACCAAGGATTTCCATCCCAGGATGGCAGCAAGGGGAGGGCTGGGCGCAGTCATGGGATCTAAAAATGTAAAGGCCATTGTTGTGGATGATTCAGGTTCCCAAGAGATTATTATTACCCCTGAAATCAAAAAAGATTTCATTGCAGCAGCCGCCCAATTGTCCAAAGGCGTCATGGCCCACCCCTTAATGGAAGGCCTGAAATATATGGGAACCCCTGTGCTGGTAAACATGATCAATGCACTGGGGGCTATGCCCACCCAAAACTTTACAAAGGGAAGAAATGATCAGGCAGAATCCCTTTCTGCGGAACATATGGCCGAGCTTTCCAAAACAAGGCCCAATTTTAAAATGAGCCATAAATGTATGGACGGCTGCATGGTCAGCTGTTCCAATATTTTCACCGATGAAGCCGGTAAAGTTGTAGTGGGTGGCCTTGAGTATGAAACCCTTGCCCTTGTGGGTTCCAACTGCCTGATTCATGATATTGACACGGTGGCAAGGATTAACAGGGTCTGTAATGATGTGGGGGTGGATACCATGGAGGTCGGCGGCGCCCTTGCCCTGTTCATGGAAGCGGGTCGCCTTGATTGGGGAGATGGAGAAAAAGCACTGGGCCTGGTCCAAGAGATTGCTAAAGGAACCGATGACGGAATTCTTCTTGGCAATGGCGGTTTGTTTACCGGTAAAGCTCTGAATGTGGACAGGATACCCCATGTTAAAGGCCGCATCCTTGCCGGATACGATCCAAGGGCATTGAAAGGCACAGGGGTTACCTATGCCACCTCTCCCATGGGCGCGGATCATACGGCCGGAAACGCGTTACCGTCCCCGGCCAACCCGGATTACAACCCCATGGCTGCAACCGGACAGGCACCGGTATCCCAGTTTTTACAGAATCATAATGCAACAGTGGACACCTTGGGGGTCTGTCTTTTCCCCATGCTGACACTGCTGGATATGCCTGATTTGAAGCAGCCTCTGGTTAAATGCGTCTCCCTGATCACGGGTGAGAATCTGGAAGAAAATTATATCGACACACTGGGTGCAAAAATACTTAAAATTGAAAAGGAGTTTAATACCAGGGCTGGGTTGACCTGCGAAGATGACAGGCTGCCCTCTTTTTTCACAGATGAACCACTGGATACAACCGGCACGGTATTTGATGTTTCCAACGAGGAGCTTGATTCGGTCAATTCAATTTAAACAGGAGAAAAAACATGTCCATGAAAAAATTCTACAGAAAGTTGACAGGGGTTCTTGCTTTAAGTTTCGTGTGTTTATCTTTTATTTTTATCGCACCGGCTTTTGCCAAAGACAAAGTGTATAGATGGAAAATTCAATCTGGATATCCCCATGGAGATCTCTCCTTTGAGCTGTTAAAGGGGTTTGCCAAGGATGTGGATAAATTGAGTGATGGCAGATTTAAGATATCGGTTTTTGCCGATCCGGAAATCGTTCCCCTGGAGCAATTATTCGATTCCACCAAAATGGGGGTTATCGATATGCTCCATGCTGCTGGCGCCTTTTGGGGCGGCATTTTACCGGTCGGAGAAGTAGAATTTGGACTCCCCTATGCGTACCGGATTGAAAGTGAAACCGATTTTGTCAAAAAAGCGGATAAGGTGAGACAATTCTTTTTTGAAGACGGGTTTGCTGACCTGTTAAGAGAGGAATACGGGAAACATGGCCTGTACTGGCTTGATATGCACACCTATGGCCCGGTACCCTTTATTCTTTCAACCAAACCCATCGAAACCCCAGCAGATTTCAAAGGGGTCAAAATCAGGGATGAGGGCATCTACACCACCTGGCATAATATGGTGGGTGCAAGAGGGGTTTATATTTCCGGCAGTGAAGCCTATCTCGGGCTAAAAACCGGGATCATTGACGCATGCCAATGGGATGTCAGCGCCATTTCAGGGCTCAGGCTCCATGAAGTGGCCAAATACTGGATTGTGGGGGAAGAAAATGATCATGCCATCGGTCACATGCTGGTCAACCAGAACTCCTATGACAAGCTTCCCGATAATCTGAAACAAGTATTGAAAACCGCTTCTGAAAATTATTGGCATGCCACCGTATCAGGGTATCAAAAAGAGCTGGAAGTGGCTGAATCCATGGTTAAAGAGGGAACCTTGATCAAGAATGTTCTGGATGCCGAAAGCATTGCTCAGCACAAAAAAGCGGCTGACACACTCTGGGAAGAGGTAGCAAACAGAGATGCTGCCTGCAAAAAGGCCATTGAAATGTTAAGGGCCTGGAAGCGTTGATGATCTATTATTTACCTTGAATTGGATGGGAAAATGAAAAAAATAGTATATTCAATTTTAAAGACTGTGGACAGTTTCAGCCGGAATCTGGGCTGGAGTGCGGGTCTGTTAATTCTTGTCATCATGTTTATGACCACCTATGAAGTGACGGCAAGGTATGTATTTAATGCACCCACCATCTGGGTATGGCCGCTGAACCGTCAGATTTTTGGAGTTTTTATCTTGTTTGCAGGTATCTATGCCATGTCCCAGGAAGCCCATATTAGGATTGAGGTTCTGTTTGATCTTTTCCCAAAAAAGGCAAAACAAATAGCAAGGGTTATTGCGTTGATGGCGTTTCTCTGTTTTACCGGCGCCCTGATCTGGCAGGGCTATAGAATGGGGTACAATGCCTGGATGGTAAAGGAGAAGGCCAGCGGTGCCTTCAGGCTCCCCTTATATCCCCTGAAAATGTTTATTCCGGTGGCGGCAGTGATCTTTATGCTGGAAGGGATTTATATCTTTTTGATAAAAAATGACGAAGAAAAAGGGAATTAAAAGGAATCATGGAAATCGAGTTGATAACAACATTATTGTTCGGCGGACTTCTGATACTTTTAATGATAGGGGTTCCCGTGGCTTTTGCTCTGAGTGCCGTCACCATAATCCTGACATTTATGCTTGACGGAGCAAACGGATTATATATCGTCGTCACCACAACCTATCGGCAGATAACAGACCCGAATCTGATCACGATCCCTTTGTTTATACTGATGGGTAATTTTCTTGTCCATTCAGGCATTTCCGACAGGATATTTAAAGCATTGGGATACTGGCTCTCCGGGATCAGAGGCGGGCTTGCCATTGTTTCCATCGGGGTGTGCGTAGCCCTGGCCATGTGTGGCGGGTTCGGTCCCGGAATTTTAACCATGGGGCTTATCGCGGTTCCGGCCATGTTAAAACAGAAGTATGACAGTGCCCTAGCCCTGGGAAGTGTCATGGCAGGGGGGGTGCTGGGCGAGATCATCCCGCCCAGCATCATCATGATTATTTTTGCCTATATTTCCAGGGTGTCCATTGGAAAACTCTTCTTCGCAGGGATTATTCCGGGTCTTTTGACTGCATTCTTATACATCCTCTATATCAGTATCAAATGCCGCATTCACCCGGAAACCGCACCGGTTTTAGAAGAAGAGGTTACATGGAAAAAGCGACTGCTGGGGTTAAAAGATATTCTCCCGTCTTCTTTCCTTATCTTTCTGGTTTTAGGATCAATTTTTTTAGGAGTGGCTACGCCTGCGGAAGCTGCAGCAATCGGTGCATTTGGTGCATTTGCGATCTGCATACTCTATAGAAAACTTAGCCTTAATGTCATCAAAGAATCCAGTCAGTATACACTTTCTGTTAGTGGCATGGTGCTTTGGATTCTGGTCGGGGCCACATTATTCAGCGTGTTTTACACAAGTGCCGGTGCCCAGTCCATGGTGACGGATCTTATTGGAGGGCTGAATGTAAACAAATGGATCATACTGCTTGGGATGCAGATTATTTTGCTGGTTTTCGGAATGTTTATGGATGATTATGCGGTAGTGACCATTTGTGCACCGATTTTTGTACCCATTGCAAACAGTATCGGGTTTGATCCGATCTGGTTTTCCATTATTTTTATCTTAAATATGCAAGTGGCCTATCTGACACCTCCTTTTGGCTGGGCTCTGATTTTGATGAAGGGAGTGGCGCCGGCAAATATCAAAACAGAACAGATCTGGAGATCTGTCCCGCCATTTGTCTGCATCCAGTTGTTTGTCCTGCTCTTAACCATGATATTCCCAAAGATTGCCCTGTTTTTACCGGAACTGATGTTTTAAGATTGGCTTCAAAATAAAATTTCAAGCATGAAAATCACAATAAAACTTAACGGATGAAAAATTTAAAAAGAACAATTTAACGCCATTATATTAGGAGTAAGAAACGATGATTGTAGGAATTCTAAAGGAGATCAAACCCCAGGAGAATCGGGTATGTATGACCCCGGCCGGTGTCGACATGATGAAAACCCACGGCCACACCGTGTATGTTGAGAAAAATGCCGGCATAGGTTCGGGTTTTGTGGACGATCAGTATATCCAGGCCGGTGCCACCATCCTTGACACTCCCGGGGAAGTTTATGACATTTCCGATATGGTCATGCATGTAAAAGAGCCACAGCCATCAGAATTCGGTTTCATCAAGGAGGGTCAGATCGTTTTTACCTATCTGCATCTTGCAGCAGATAAAGACCTTACCCAGGCCCTGTTAAAAACAGGCTCAATTGGTATCGCCTATGAAACCATTGAAGATGGCAACGGCGGGTTACCCCTGCTTGCACCAATGAGTGAAGTCGCCGGAAGGCTTGCCACCCAGCAGGGCGCAAAATATCTTGAAAGAACCTTTGGCGGAAGAGGATTGCTTTTAGGAGGTGTGACAGGAACACCTTCGGCAAACGTGCTGGTCCTTGGTGGCGGGGTGGTGGGTATTCATGCGGCCCAGGTCGCCTGTGGCATGGGAGCCAATGTGACCATTCTGGATATGAATATTGATCGACTGCGCTATCTTTCAGAAGTCATGCCGGCCAATTGTCAGGCTTTAATGTCTTCTCCGGCACTGATCCGGGACCTTGTAAAGACCTCTGACCTTGTTGTGGGTGCTGTCCTTATTGCCGGTGCCAAAGCCCCCAAATTGATTACAAAAGAGATGCTTTCCACAATGAAAAAAGGATCGGTAATTGTTGATGTTGCCATTGATCAGGGCGGATGTTTTGAGACCTCCCGACCGACAACCCATAGTGATCCCATTTTTGAAATTGATGGGGTTATCCACTATAGCGTTGCCAATATGCCAGGGGCAGTTCCTTTAACCTCTACCATTGCATTGACCAATGCCACTCTGCCCTATGCACTGAAAATAGCCAATAATGGATGGAAAACAGTTTGTGAAGACAAAGGCTTTGCCAAGGGGGTTACCTATGTGGGTGATACGATTGTCTGCAAACCGGTTGCAGATGCCTTTAACCTGGATTTAACATCTCTTGAAAACCTGTTGTAACAATTAAGTTCTGAGCTTAAATATAAAAAGTGTACGAAAAGATCCTGCACTTTTTATATTTTCATGAACCAGTAGTTTCAGGATAAAATTTCAGGCATGAAAATCACCATAAAATTATTTGCGACTTTTCGAAAATATATAAGGGACAATCAAAAGGGAATCTGTACCCTTTCAATTGAAGATCGAAAACCTGTAAAAGCTGCACTGGAATTATTGAACATACCCGTTGACATACCCAAGGTTATCATTGTGAACTGCAGGGTAAAGAGTGTTGACGAACCTTTAAATGACGGAGACAGCGTCAGTGTTTTTCCGCTGATGGGAGGGGGATAGTTAACCCCTTTGCCATCAGCTGTCATATCATAATCAAGTTGACTCAAAAGTTTCATCCAAACACCTTAACCGAACAGGAGAATTTTAATGAAAAAACGGCCTTGATCAATTGATAGGAAGACACTTTTTGTTAATAATTCCGTTAGTGATATATGGTATGAAGGCATTGGCGAAGTTTCAGGTTTGAAATTACAATATATAGCCGGAAGCAAAATCAAAAGAATCAAAATCCCAACATAATTGGAGATACACTTTACAGCAGTTCAGAAAAAAAAGCAAAAAAAATGACCCCATCTCCATTATAAAGAGGGGTTATTTTATTACCACCAGCAACAACACCAGCACCAGCACCAACAAATCCAGATCATGTCACATGCACATAATCAGTCACACCTTATTGTATAAAAAGATTATTAATCTTTGATTTATTTTTCAGAAACTCAACCGTTTCTTTTATTACAACTGAATTTGAAGCAATAACCTGAGTCTTCTCGGTAGCCCATAATCAAAACAACAAGTAGTTGAATTCATGTGTTTTTTTGCGATATTTAGTGTAGTGATATATTTATTGCTAATTTTTTGTTGATATCATTGGCTATACGTGCTA
>Ga0307987_1001460_pt1 | contig 12973 bp, 13 predicted proteins | sample EllFjometagen181_FD_203157 | JGI IMG/M metagenome (GOLD analysis project Ga0307987, IMG submission 203157) | Marine microbial communities from Ellis Fjord, Antarctic Ocean - #181 | ecosystem: Environmental > Aquatic > Marine > Unclassified | place: Southern Ocean | collected 2014-10-08
CATAATGCCAATGAATTGGATGTATATACGATTTGCATACCTTTGCTGTTCCAGCGGCCATATATGGTTTGTTACAATTCATCTGTTTGATGATAGCAATGGCCGTAAAGCAAGAATTTTGACAAATGAAATTTGTATGGGACCCTGCCTATTAAAAAAATCCGTGGCAGATTGTTTGCAAACACGTCCTATTGATCATCGTCACAGACTGGTAAGAATTCTTGGTAAATTATCGCATTCTAAAATACTGGAAATAAATCAAGCGTTATTAATTGTTTTTGAACTTAAATTTTAACCGATGATGAAGTGACCGTCTGGTTCCACAAGGCTCTTGTGATTAAAAACTATTCAAGCACTTCAATCTCAACCCGCCGGTTCATCATTCTGCCCCAGGCTGTATTATTATTTTCAATGGGATTTTCACTGCCCAATCCGTTGGTTTCCATCTGATCCGGCATGGCACCTTTGCCAAGGAGAAAGCTCCTCACAATGTTTGCCCTGAACTCAGATAATTTCTGATTATATTTATTATACCCCGCAGAATCTGTATAGCCTGAAATCAAGACCTTTGCCTCGGGGTTCAGTGCCAGAATGTCTGCAAAAGTATTGAGAATTTCAAAACCAGCTTGGGTAAAGTCATTGGTATTATATTTAAACCTGATGACTACATTTTCTTTTGGCATCGGGGGAATTATCTTTTCCACCTCAATCACCGCTTGGCTGGTCGGAACTGGTTCCGGTTCAAAAATGAGGGGCTCAGCGTTAATGGTCTGGCTGCTATTTTCGGGAATAACACTTTCTGGGATTGGCTGAATCAGTTGTGTTGATTGCGTTGTTTCTTCTGATATTGTTATTTCCGCTGTTTTTTTTATGGCCGCTGGTATCGGTTTTGAGATGATTTCTTTGTTCTCTGGTTCATTATTATTCCCATTTGGCATCGGTGCTGGGTTATCAGGGGCCGGGTCAGGTTCAGCGGTTATCGACTTAAAATAATTTTTAACGGTATCGGGTATCAGCGGGATGACTTGATTCTTTAAAATAGCGAGGCGGACATTGGCGGTTGACACAGACTGTTTAAAATGATCCGGGAAAATGAAAAACCATAGGGAAAGAAGGACCAATAAAAACACTATTCCCCATACAATGGAGGATTTGCTTTTTTGGGGTGTATCTGGTGATTTTTTCGAGAGCGGTATGTATGCCTGGGGTTTTATCACCGGTGCCGGCTTGGAAGGATGGTCTGAAAAACCGTTTATATCCCGGTTTCTGACATGGGCAGGAATTTTTAATTCTCTGGCACATTCTCTTACAATATGACGATCGATTTCCTTTTTTTCCTTCACGTAGCCGGACAAAAGGGAATGATCACAGATAATATTAATTCTGCGGGGGAATCCGCCGGAATACATGAATATTTCCTGCACGGCAGAAGTGTCAAAGATAGTTTGGGTTGTGCCTGCCACTTTTAACCGGTGCCGGATATATTCAGAAGTTTCGTCCGGTGTCAGGGGGTCAATGTTGTAATTTAAGGTCAGCCGCTGCCTTACCGCCCTGTTTTTTTGTTGGTTAAGGATCTCATTGAACTCATTCTGGCCGACAAAAAAAATATTAATGAGTTTGGAATCGGTTTTTTCAATATTGGATAAGAGGCGGATCTCTTCGAGCATCTCCTGGGAGAGCAGCTGGGACTCATCAATTATGAGCAATACTTTTTTATTGTTTTCATGGGCTTCCAACAAAAACCGCTTAAAATGGATCAGAAAGCTTCCTTTGGTGGTAAATTCCCTGTCCATGCCAAATGCCAGGGCAATGTAATTGAGAAAATCCATTTTTTCAAGACTGGGGTCGGGAACCGAAGTACAGACAATATCCTCACTTAAACTTTCAATCAAAGTGTTTATCAGGGAGGTCTTTCCGGTTCCGACATCTCCGGTTAAGAGGAGAAACCCTTTATTGTCCAGTATGCCGTACTTTAATGTGGCCAATGCTTCCTTGTGTTTTTCTCCAAACCACATAAAGGCCGGATTTGAACTTATCTGGAAGGGCTTTGAATGAAGATTGTAAAATGAAGTATACATAATTTTTTCAGGCTATAAGCTGTGAAGAAACTCCATATCTTTGGGTTGTGTGTTTTTGGTGCCGATAACCACCACTTCGATCATATTGTCCTGTTTCCTAAAATAGAGACGTCCATTATAGGCGAATAATACCTCAAGACAAGTAGTTTTATGCTTCTTGCCTGAAAAAACTTTGCGCTTTATGATGACATTTTCAGGGGTCTGATCCAGTTGGTGAATGATTTCTTCTGCCTTGATCTGTTGGTCTTCTGACAGCTTTAATAACCCGGTGAGGGCTTTTCTGTTGATTACAATATTTTTATAAAGGACTGGAAAAAGCTTTGACAAAAAATCAAATTCATTCCGCCTTGATTTAGACCCTTTCCTTCTTTCATATTTTTGTAGGGTGGATTTAAGTTCATCAATTTCGTTTTCCCTGTTTTTTTTAACTCGATAAAGGTGTTGAGCTGTCCTTCAAGGCAAAGAATTTCCTCGAACATTTCTTCTTCGTTCATTTTTATTTTTTCTTTATCGGTCTGATATTTTGTATTCAGCACTTCAATATTCTTAAACAATTCCTGTCGCTCATGGGTAAGCCCCTGGAGAATCTGCTGCTGGGACTGGCTTTTTTTTTCCAACGCTTTGATACGTTCTTTTTCCGACTGGCGGTTTCGAATGGCTTTTAAACTGCCCCTTCTGTAAAAGATGGAAAAGAGGGTTAAAGAAAGAATTGAATAAAAAAACAAAATAAGATTGGCAATCGTTGACCCGTGACTCAGGTTGACTTGTATTTTTACTGCCAGTTCATTGTTCAAAATTTCAAAATTTTTATTGGCAATTGCTTCTGAATCCAGCTCTTTATGAATTTCAGTGGTCATAAAATCCATGCTGCTATAGAGGGGATAAATGATTTTCCCCGGCCGGGTTGTGACCTGGATCGTCATTTCAAGACCGGCATGTTGCACCAGAAAGTCTTGTTTCAAATAGTTGTGAATATTGTTGCCGATTTGTTCTTCTATATGAACCGTGCCATCTAATAATGGCTTGGAATCCCCAATGATGATGTTTTGAAGATTCTGCAGATAATAGCGGTCAAGATATTGCTGGGAGACATTCAGGGTGGGAATATATAAAAAAGGCGTTAGTACCAGGCATACAATCGCAATTTTTTGGTGAATTGAGACTATTTTTTACAGATACCTTTCCAGATCTATCGGACTTAAACCGGCAAACTCAACCTTATATCCCTTATAACTATTAATAAGTTTAACAGATTTTCGTTTCAAAGCTTCTCTATTGATTCTATCCGCATTTAGTTTTACTTCTGCTATAAATAATTTTTTATCCATATCATTTATAGCCACAATATCAATTTCATTCAAATTCCCTTTTTCCCAATAATTCCCTATTTTATTATAATCACCCGTAATCATCAGAATATCTTGAAAAAGTTTTTCAAGATATATACCTGAAAAAGTGCTGAAATCTCTTTCAATTATTTCCTTTATATATCCGAAATTTTCTATTTCAACCGCTGATCTGTTTTTTTGAATAAACCTGAACCAGAAATTTAAAAAATTATCTTTAATCATGTATTTTTGAATTCGCCCCGTCTTTTTTGCATTGATCGGTTTTATTCGTTTTATGAGACCATAACTATTTTCCAATCTATCAAGATGTCCACCAATATTTTTCCCAATAATAGATTCAATCTCACTTCTAGATGTTTTTGATGTTGATATCAATTCAAGAATTGAAAAATATGTTCCATACCCCTTTCCCAACTCTTCGATCAAAAGATTTTTTCCTTCAAACAGAAAAGGTGAATTCTTCTGCAATATAAAATTAAAAATTTCATCTTTTTTCAAAACACCATTATCTGTAAGAATTTCAAGATATCTTGGGATACCACCGGTAACAATGTACAAAAAAAACAGGTTCAACTGACTATAAGCTTTATAGTCTATTAAAATATTCTTTATTGTATGAGGCCCGAAAGGTTTAATATACAGATTTCTATCCGCTCTTCCGAAAAGCGGTTCTTTATTATTTTCAAATATTTTCAACATTAATGAATATACCGAACCAATAAAAATCAGATGCATTCGGCATTTTTTCTTATGCAAATCCCATAAATTCTGAATATCAGAGTAAACTGATGCGTTTATATTATAAAATTCCTGAAACTCATCAACAATCAAAATCATCTTCTCTTTTTCAGCAATATTTAAAAGCAGTTTAAAAATATCTTTAAAATTGTTTATTTCACCAATTACAGGATAACTGAAAATATTTTTTATTTCAGTTAGAAATTCTTCGCAAAGCTGCTTCTCCGATTTTTTTGAAATAAAAAGATATAAGAACTTTTTATTTTCTGCATACTTAAGCGCCAAGAGTGTCTTCCCCACCCGTCTTCGTCCAGTAATAACAGTCATCCTACCCGAAATTTCTGATTGCCCATCCAGTTCATCCAAGATTTTTAATTCCGATTTTCGATTATAAAATCTCACAAAGATATCTCCAGTATTGAAAATCATATTACCACAATGCCAATTACTGTAATACAAATTACAATAATATTCAATACATTTCAAATTTTTTCCACAAACTGATTTAAGAATTTAATTGACATTATAACTATTGTGAAGATATATCATTTATAGAACGACGTTCGATAAATGATTGGATCTCTATTTTTTGTATATAATTGCCTGGAAATTGTTGGCAACTGAAAGAGGAAAACCATGGGTGTAAAAGAAAGACGAGCACTGGAAAAACAGATGAGACGCAATCAGATCCTGGATGCGGCAAGAAAATTATTAATCTCCCAGGGGCTTGAGAAAATTTCCATCAGTAAAATTTCCAAGGAAGCACAACTGGGGGTCGGGACCATCTATTTTTATTATAAAAATAAAGAAGAGATTTTTATCGCCCTTCAGGAAGAAGGACTGGGATTTCTATTTTCCGCTATCCAGCAGATCCAGGGGAAACAACTCAATCCCAGGGAAAAACTCAAAGAGGTTGCCACAGCCTACTACAACTTCAGCCAGAATCAACAGGAGTATTTTAATATCATCAATTATTTTTTGTCATCCCCCCGGGTTTTTTTTCAGGAAGAACAAAAAAAGATGATCGATATGTCGGGCAATAAGATTTTGATGGTGATTGAAACTATTATCCAGGAAGGGGTTGAAGAGGGCTTTTTTATTGAAGAAGATCCCAGGAAATTTTCAATTTTGTTCTGGGGGACGATTCACGGGTTGATTCATTTTAAAAAACTGGAACATACCACTCTTCAAAATGAAAATCATCTGCTGGTTTATCAGTACAGTGTGAATAAATTGATTCAAAGTATACAAAAAACATAATAGGGGGACGATGTGCAGGAATTGAAAAATAAAACCGCGTTGATAACCGGAGCTGGAAAGAAATCCGGTATCGGATATGCCATGGCCCAGAAAATGGCGGCCAAAGGCGCCAACATCATCATTGCTGATTTTGGAAATGCCCGTGATTTTAAGGCGGATGTGGGTACCGGATCCGTGGCGGAAATGGATCTCATTGCCCGAGAGCTTGAGGAAGAATACAAGGTCAAGACCCTTGCCGTCAATGTGGATGTGACCGACACAAAAACCGTAGTCCAGATGGCTGCGACAATAAAATCGGTATTCCCCGCCATTGATATCCTTTGCAACAATGCCGGTGCCACCTTTGGGGTGCCCAACGGGGTCCATACCTATGACGAGGACGCCTGGATAAAAACCGTGGATGTAAACCTTCATGGGGTTTTCCGGGTTTCCAAGGCCATGGTTCCCCTGATGCAGGAAAGGGGGGGGTGTATTATCAACACCGCATCCCGGGCCGGCAAGGTTCCGCCTTTGTTTAACGGTGCCTATGCCGTGGCCAAGGCAGGGGTTATCATGCTGACCAAGGTCATGGCCAAGGAATTGTCAGGCTTTAAAATCCGTGTCAATGCCATCTGTCCGGGACAGATCATGACGGATCTGGAACGCTGGCGGTTTGGGCTCGAGGCACAATTTTTAAATACAAGTGTTGAGGAACAGGAAAGAAAAATGTGTGAGACCATCCCCCTGGGCAGGATTGGCACTCCTGGTGAAGTCGCTGATATGGCGGTTTTTCTGGCGAGCGATGCCTCTTCATATGTGACAGGTCAGGCACTCAATATTTGCGGTGGGCAATTGATGGAGTTGTGAGTAGTTGTGAGTAGTTGTGAGTTGTGAGTAGTTGTGAGTTGTGAGTAGTTATGAGTTGTGAGTTATGAGTTGTGAGTTGTGAGTTGTCGCACAACTCATGTCTCTTAAAAAAAAGGAGTAAATATGGAAACCATTACTGGTGCAGAACTGGTAGCACAGGCATTAATTGAGAAAAAAATAAAACATATATTTTCATTGAGCGGCGGTCATATTACCCCAATTTACCAACACCTTGAGGGATCAGACGTGAAAATTTATGATACCCGGCACGAGCAGTCAGCGGTTTTTATGGCCGAAGCCTGGGGTAAAATGACAAGGAAGGCAGGGGTTGCCATGGTAACCGCCGGTCCCGGGTTCACCAATGCATTGACCGGGGTTGCCAGCGCTCATTTTTCCAACACCCCTTTGGTGTTGATCGCCGGTTGTGTGGGGCTGGACAATAAGGAAAAGCTGGATCTCCAGGATATGCCCCAGGAGGCGGTCATCAAACCCATGGTCAAAAAGGCCCTGGTGTGTATGAAAGCCGAGCGGGTGGTTGAATATGTGGACATGGCCTTTCGGATTGCAGAAAGCGGAAGGCCGGGACCTGTTTATCTGGAATTTCCCATTGATGTGCTCAATTGCCCGGTGGATAAAGCGGCTGTGCGCCGCACCAATACCTGTGTGAGTTCCCACCCATCAGATCCTGCCAAGGCCAAAGATTTGATGGAGATGATTCAGGCTGCACAAAAACCTCTTGTGATTGCCGGTACCGGTGCGTGGCAGTCCCATGCGGAAGCAGAGCTTAAAACCTTTATCGAAGCCACGGGGATTCCGCTGTTTACCTCTCTTTCCGGCCGGGGTGTTTTATCGGACACCCATCCCCTATGCTTTGAAGGTGCCCTTGCCATCCGCCCTGGCGGCGGATTTGCCGCTTACATTGAAACCGATCTTGTGATTATTTTGGGCACTCGGATTTCCCTTTATTATATGTTCGGGGATGTTTTCAACCCGGCCGCAAAAATTGCCCAGGTGGATATAGTTCCCGAAGAGATTGGCAGGAACCGGAGTGTTGATCTGGCCATTGCCAGTGATATAAAAGGGTTTTTAACCCAGTGCAACGCCTTGATTGACGAGGAAAATTCAAGCTCAGTGTTGACAGAGAAATTTTCTCCCTGGATTGAAACAGTGAACACGGCCCACGAACAGGGAAAATCCTTTGCCCAGAATGACTGGGCATCGGATAATATCCCCATCCACCCCATGCGCCTTGCAAGGGAAATTAATGAATTCATGGACCGAGAAGATGATATTGTGGTGGCAGACGGCGGGGATACCACCACCTGGCTTGGCATGACACGGACCTTAAAAGTTCCCGGCACCTACCTGGATTACGGAATCTTTGGATCCCTTGCCGTTGGCCTGCCCTATACCAATGCTGCCAAATTATTGTATCCGGACAGCCGGGTGATCCTCATGACAGGCGACGGGTCCGTGGGGTTTAATTTCATGGAGTTTGAAACAGCCATTCGAAAGAATCGACCCATCATTGTTGTGATTTCCAATGACCTGGGGTGGGGGATGATCCGGCACAGCCAGGAAATCAGAATTGGTCATGCCATTGATGAGGGTACCTTTATCGGCAAGGTTGACTACCATAAAATGGTTGAAGCCATTGGGGGGAAAGGGTATTTTGTGGAAGATCCCAAGGATATCCGGCCTGCCCTTGAAGATGCCTTTGCCTCGGGGAAAGTCTGCTGTATCAATGTGATGGTGGATCCCACCACAGTAAGTCCTGCCAGTATGGCATTGGCCAATGTAGGAGCATACAAAGCATAAGATATAATTTTTCTTAAATTTTTTACGAAGAAAGGGGGACACGCGCATGGATCCTGCTACACTCGATCAGGTTCGATTGAATTTCAACCCGACTGGAATTGCCATCATCAATGCGGCCATTGGATTAATGATGCTGGGTGTTGCCCTGGAATTGAGAATAGAAGATTTTAAGCGAATCATAACAAGCCCCAAGGCACCTACCATAGGGCTTGTTGCCCAGTTTTTGCTGCTGCCGGCCTTTACCTTTTTGCTGGTCCTCATTATCAAACCCTATCCCTCCATCGCCCTTGGCATGATGCTGGTGGCAGCCTGCCCCGGGGGAAATCTATCCAACATTGTCACCTATCTGTCCCAGGGAAACACGGCTGTTTCCATTAGCATGACGGCTATTTCAACGGTTGCCGCCATTGTGATGACTCCCTTGAATATCTCTTTTTGGGGGAGTATGAATCCTGGAACCCGTGCGATTATGAAACAGGTCAGTCTCAACCCCGTGGATGTGTTTTTAACCGTCTTTCTGATCCTGGGGATTCCCTTGATTGTGGGAATGACCCTGGGCCATTACTATCCTGCTTTTGCAAAAAAGGTGAAAAAACCCTTTAAAATATTTTCCCTGGTTTTCTTTATCATCATCGTCTGTGGGGCCCTGGCTGCCAACTGGCAGAATTTTATCGCCTATGTGGGTCTTGTGGTATTTGCCGTCCTGATCCACAATGCTCTGGCATTGAATATCGGTTATTGGTCCGCCAGAATTGCCGGACTTCCGGAAAGGGATTGCCGGGCGGTCTGTGTTGAGGTGGGAATCCAAAATTCCGCCCTGGGGCTGGTGCTGGTCTTTAATTTTTTCGATGGTCTCGGGGGAATGGCTATTCTGGTTGCCTGGTGGGGGATATGGCATATTATTGCAGGCTTGGTGACGGCCTTTATTTTTACCCGGAAAAAACTGCCGGAGACCGGGGTGGTCCATGACTAAAAGATCCTTTGCAAACAAAGTGGTCCTGGTGACAGGCGGTGCTTCGGGAATCGGGCTTGCCACCTGCCGGGAATTTGCCGGGGCAGGGGCTAAAATTGCCATGCTCGACATGGATGAGCCTGCCCTTCAAATCCAGCGATCTGAATTTGAAGGGCAGGGGTTTGAGATTCTGCCCCTGGTTTGTGATGTCACAAACGCTGCTGCCTGCGAACATGCCGTTGAAACGGTCATCAAACATTATGGCGCAATTGATCTATTGTTCAACAACGCCGGTATTACCCAGAGGGGATTGTTTGAACGAACAAAAGTTGCGGCCATTGAACGGGTCATGGCCGTTAATTTTTACGGGTCTTTGTACATGACCAAGGCAGCCCTTCCCAGCCTGATTGAACAACGAGGGATGATTCTTGTCAATGAGTCGGTTGCCGGTGTGGCACCGCTTTTAGGAAGATGCGGTTACAGTGCCAGCAAACATGCCCTCCACGGGTTGTTCACCTCCCTGAGATGTGAAATGAAACACAAGGGGGTCCATGTGATGATCATTTGCCCCGGATTTATAAAAACCAATTTGCAGGCAAGGGCTCTTGGCTGTGACGGTGAGATTGCCACCCGTGAACAGACCCGGGTGGGAAAACAGCAAACCCCTGAATTTGTCGCCCGAAAAATCCATCTGGGTGCCCAAAAAGAAAAGGCCATGATTGTTTTTACCCTGATGGGAAAAATAGGCTACCTTATCTCCAGACTCGCCCCCTCCCTGTACGAACGGCTTATGACACAACAGTTCCGGAAAGAATTGGAATAAGATGTTGGCGAGATGATCAATGGCGTTCTCGGTCCAGCAAACTCTTATTTTATCAGGCCAAATTTTCTTGCTGAAATGGTTCTTGACCAATATTGAGCTAAAGTTTATACTTTGAAATATAAACTTTAAAAATTGGAGTTTTTTATGAAAGCCACAGCAAAAGATCTTCGATTTCACTCAAAAGAGCTTTTAAACACTGTAAATCGAGGGGAAGAAGTTATTATAACTTATCGGGGTAAACCTTGCGCAAAATTAGTTCCCTATGATGAGTCTAAAATCGACAAAAGGACCAAAACTAATTTGTTCGGAATCTGGAAAGACAACGATATTATAGAAGATGTTGATAATTATGTCCGGGATATAAGAAAAGGAAGATTCTAAATGATAGTCGATACTGATGTTTTGATTTGGTATCTAAAAGGGAATAAAAATGCATTTGAGGCCATTGAGGAGTTAAATATGTTCTCCATTTCAGTCGTGACCTACATGGAGCTCGTTCAAGGGATGATAAACAAAAAAGAATTAAATATTTTACGGCAGACCCTTAAAATTTGGAATACCAAAATTATTTATATATCGGAGGATATTTCCGCCAAAGCGATGTTCTTTGTAGAACAACATTTTCTCAGCCATTCAATGCAATTGGCTGATGCGCTTATCGGTGCAACGGCCATTTCTTGTGGAGAGCCAGTACTTACCGCTAATGATAAACACTATAAGGTCTTAAAAGATCTTCAAATCCAAAAATTTAGACCATAACTTTTAAAAAATTAAATCAACCTCTATTTACGAGACTGTGTTCAATCCAACAGAAAACTATCTTTAAATTGGACCCAGTAAATTAGAATATTTTTCAGTCCAACTTTCACAAGTTTTTCAAATTTCTTCAACTCTTCTAAAATCAAATTGAATATGGTAAGTAATAAACCTTATTATTAATGATATCTGCAAATGAGGATTTGCCATGGAAGAAAAAAAAGCGTCGCCCCCCAAGCCACCCCAGATGAGCCCCTATGTATTTACCTTTCTTTTAATGGGATTTGGTCTCTGGTGTTTTTGGGACGGATGGATCACAAGTGATCCGGACATGGCAGACCATGCGCTGTTTAATCAGGTGTTAAGGGCATATTGATTCCCTGGGCTATTTGGGATTTTTTCAAAGTTAAAAAACGTTATAAATCAGGAAAAAAAGAGGAAACATAAAAAGTTTCTCTGGAATCCATTTGCTTCTGTTATAAATATTGCGGAAAACCTAAATAATAAAACTCCATATATCAACTTGAATTTATTTAATATTGAATTTATTTAATATTTTTTATTTAATTCTATTTGCAAATACTGCTAATTTTCCACCCTTAATTTTAAAATACAAGGATTTCATTTAAATGGGATCAGAAACAATAGACAAGACCCTTGATAAAAGCCTGCTAAAAGAAATCAATAAACGCAGAACCTTTGCCATCATCAGCCACCCGGATGCAGGCAAGACCACATTGACGGAAAAACTGCTGCTTTTTGGCGGGGCTATTCAACAGGCAGGGGCGGTAAAATCCAGAAAAATTGCAAGGGCAGCCACCTCTGATTTTTTGTCCATTGAACAGGAAAGGGGCATCTCTGTCAGTTCATCTGTGATGAAGTTCAATTACAAAAATTATGAAATTAATCTGCTGGACACCCCCGGGCATAAGGATTTTTCCGAAGATACCTACCGGGTGCTTACGGCGGTGGATTGTGCCATCATGATCATTGACAATGCAAAGGGGGTGGAGCCCCAGACCCAAAAACTCATGGAAGTCTGCCGCATGCGCAACACCCCCATTATCACCTTTATCAACAAACTGGACCGGGAAGGGATGGAACCCCTGGATATTTTTGAAGATATTGAAAATAAACTCCAGATTGAATGTGTCCCTCTGACCTGGCCCATCGGCATGGGCAAACGGTTTAAAGGGGTATACAACCTGGAAAGAAAAGAACTGGGAATATTTTCCCCGGGATACAGCCCCAGGGACGATGACGGTATCCGCATAAATGACCTTGGGGATGATAGGTTGGATGAATTGATTACCCAGTCCCAGGCAGACGCACTCAGGGAAGACGTGGATCTGATTGCAGGGGCCTCGGAACCCTTTGACCTGGATCTTTACCTGAACGGCACCCAGACCCCGGTTTTTTTCGGATCTGCTATCAACAACTTCGGGGTCAGAGAAATGCTGGATGCCTTTGTGAAAATAGCACCGCCGCCAGGGGTGAGACCCTCTGCCACAAGGGATGTGCATCCGGAAGAACGAGACTTTTCCGGCTTTACCTTTAAAATCCAGGCCAACATGGATCCCGATCACAGGGACAGGATCGCTTTTTTCAGGATCTGTTCCGGCAAATTTACCAAGGGCATGAAGGTGAGGCACCATAGAATCGGTAAAGATATTAAAATATCCAATGCCACCATTTTTCTGGCCCAGGAGAGAAGCAATGTTGAAGAAGCCTATCCAGGCGACATTATCGGTATTCACAACCACGGCACCATTAAAATAGGGGATACTTTTACCACCAAAGAACCCTTGAAATTTTTGGGAATTCCCAATTTTGCACCGGAACATTTCAGGCGGGTCCTGCTAAAGGATCCCTTGAAGGCCAAGGCCCTGACCAAGGGCTTGACCCAATTGGCCGAAGAGGGCACCATCCAGGTATTTCGGCCCTTGATGGGGAACATGCATGTCATAGGAGCTGTGGGGGTACTTCAGTTTGACGTCACCATGGCCAGGCTCAAGGCTGAGTACAGTGTCAATGCAGGCTGTGAAAGCATTGATCTATCTGTTGCCAGGTGGGTGACAAGCGAGGATGAACAAATTTTAAAAGAGTTTACACGAAGAAATGAGTCAAGCCTTGCAAGGGATGCGGAGGGCCGGCTCACCTTTTTAACCACAAGCGAGTACCAGCTTGGGTTTGCCATGGAAGAATGGCCCAAAATTGAGTTTCATAAAACAAGAGAGCACAATTTATAACCATGCGGGGTCAGGCTTGCGTTGTTGCGCTTTTTGAAAAAAAAAAGCGCAACAACGCAAGCCTGACCCCATAGACATTAAAAAGGGGAAATAACGATGACAGA
>Ga0307987_1001462_pt1 | contig 12964 bp, 11 predicted proteins | sample EllFjometagen181_FD_203157 | JGI IMG/M metagenome (GOLD analysis project Ga0307987, IMG submission 203157) | Marine microbial communities from Ellis Fjord, Antarctic Ocean - #181 | ecosystem: Environmental > Aquatic > Marine > Unclassified | place: Southern Ocean | collected 2014-10-08
CTGTTCGGGGTGAGCCCGGTGTCCAGGTAGTCGGTGAGCGCTACGTCGCTGATGGAGTGCACCAGGGTGGCCTGCTGGTCCACCTCTTGTTCATCGGAGCGGTACACGCGGTAGGTCCCGAAGTCGGCGGCCTGGCTCTGGGACCAGGACAGGATCATGCTGGTGGCGGTGATGTCGGTGGGGTCCTCGAGATCCACCGCAGCGGGGGAGGTGTCGTACTCTGTGGTGCCGCTGACCTCGTTGCTGGCGGCGCTGTCGCCGGCGCTGTTGTGGACCCAGATGCGGTAGAAGTAGCTCTGGTAGGTGCCCAGGCCGCTGTCGATGTGGATGGTGTCGTCGGGGTACTCGCTGTCGAAGACCAGGGTGTCCTCGGTGGATACGCCCGACGCATCGGCGCGGTACAGCTCGTAGTGGTCGAAGCTGGACAGCCCGCTCTCGGTCCAGCTGAGGGTCAGGGAGTCTTGCTGGACGTCGTAGGGGAGCCCGAGCAGCACGGGCTCGGCGGCGTCGACCACCACGGGTTCGTCCTTGCAGCCGAGCACGCTGGCGGTGCAGATCAGGATCAGGCTTGTGTGGAAGAGTGTGCGCATGGTGATCTCGGGGCAGGGCTGCCCCAGCAGGGTACTCCAGCGGAGGTTCGTTGGGTATGGGTCTTCACCCTTGGCCTGCGGCGTGGGTCCGATAGAATGGTCCTGTCCTACCCACCTCAGCTCAGGTCTCCCATGAACCCGCCTCGGCCCCTCCGCGCCTGGGTCCCCCTCCTGCCCCTGCTGGTGGTGGGGCTCGCGGTGCCCGCGGTCCTGCCAGAGCTGTTGGGCATGGTGGGTCCAGGCGGCAGCGATCCGGGTCTGTGGGTGCTGGCGGCGGAGAACCTGCGGGTGGGCGCGTCCCCCACCACCGCGCCGCTGTACCCGGGCCTCGCCGCGGGCCTGGCGGCCATCACCGGGGCGAGCACAGCCGGCGCGGCCCATGCCGTCAGCGTGGTGGCCTTCGCGCTGCTGCCCCCGGTCACCTGGCTGCTGGCCCGGCGCCTGGGGGCCGACACCATCACCGCTATGGTCGCGGGTGTGCTGGGCCTGCTGCTGCCCAGCTGCATGGTCTTCGCGGTCCAGATCCAAGCTGATGCCCTCACCGCCCTGGTGCTGCTGGGCATGGCGCTGGCCTGTCTGGCCTTCATGCGTCGGCCGGGCTGGGGCCAGCTGGCGGGCCTGATGGTGTCAGCGGCTTCGCTGGCCCTGGTGCGGGAACAGATCGTACCCTTGGCGGCCCTGATGGTGCTGCTGGCCCTGTTGCCCAAGGGTGGCCCTGGTCGCCGCATCCTGCGGGCGGTGGCGGTGGCGGTGGCGGTGTGGGCCGCTCCGCTGTTGCTGGGCCTCGATCCCGGGCTGCCCTGGCAACAGACCTGGTTCGTGGATCGCGTGGGCGAGGCGGCCCGGGACGCCACCGGTGCTGCGATTCCCAAGCACATCCGGGAGCTGCCGTCCCACATGCGTGAGCCCTACGTGGCGGCCTACGAACGGGGGGATCAGCTCGCCCTGATGCTTCTCCACATGCGCCGCAGCTTGGTCATGAACTGGCACGCGTGGATCTTCATGGGCTTGGGCGGTGCCGGCGTGGCCATGCTGCGGGACAAGCGGGGGGTGGCCATCGCCTTGGTGATGCTGGGCCTCGGGCCGCCCCTGGTGGCCTGGTCGCAGCCGCGGCACATCGCGGTGTTCGCGCCGGTGGCCGCCGCGGCCTGGGCCGCCTCCTTCGCTCGCCGGCCCCTGTGGGGCAAGCTGCTGTTGGCGGCGGCTGCGGTGGCGGTGGCGGTGTTGGGGCAGGGGGAGTGGGCCACGGTCGCCCGGAAGCAGGCGGCCCAGGCGCGCACCCGGGTGGAGATCGCCCAGTTCGGCGCCGAGCTGTGCACCTGGCTCGAGCCTGGCGCGGTGGTGATGGCGGGCAACGCCAGGAGCGCCGCCTACTGCCCCTTGCCCAGGGTGCAGGGCGGGATGGGCACGCCCTACGACTGGAAGCTGGTGTGGCTGGGCGACATGCCGCAGCAGCACCCGGCCTGGACCAGCCTCGAGGCGGGCGGTTGGGCACAGCTGGAGCTGACCGCCGGGTTCATCCCCGTATACCGACTGCGACCCTGGCTCGAGGGCGCCGAGCGCCCTTGTGCGGGCTCGGTCCCTGTGGGCCCGTTTTCCCACTCACGCTTCGGTGTGATGGCGGAACTGCCCCTGTCGCCCCCCTGCGAGGAGCCGTCGCCCATCCGTATGCAGGGACGCGGCGGCTAATCCCCGAGCCCCTGCGTCGGGATCAGCGCAGGGTGACCTGGGCGTCGTGCCAGAAGTACAACATCAGGTTGTCGGTGAACTTCGAGCGGGACACCAGGAACTTGGACTGGGCGTCCTTGCCGTCGTCCTCGAAGGACAGCCGGTCTCCCTTGAACTTCATCATCCAGGAGCCGTCGGATTCCTTCCAGAACGAGCCGTTGAAGCCGGTGCTGAAGTTGAAGTCGAAGCCGTCGTTGTCTTTGCGGCGGGCGAACAGTGCGGCCACGCCGTCGTGGTACTTGACCTCGTACTGGGTGGCTGGTTCGACCCCCAGTTCGATGGCCTGGCCCTTCTCGTAGAAGCGCACGACCCGTGTGGGCGGCTTGGTGAAGATGAGCTCGGGCGCTGCTGCGCCGTCTTCCCACTCGATGCGGAAGAAGGGCTGCCACTCCACGGTGCCCGTGATCTCTTCTTCGAGCACGATGCTTCCCAGCAGCTGAACCTTGTAGGCCACGCGCTGGTCCTTGAGCTGGACCAGGGTGAAGTTCTCGGGGTCGAGCTCGATGCGCAGCCGCTCGCCGTCGAACTGAATCCTGAAGCGCCGGAGCCCGAAGTCCAGCTCGGTGATCTGGTGCAAGGGCACGAGGATCTTGGGGATGGAGACCAGGCCAGCGCAGGGGTGGTTCGGGAGCATGGGGTCCTGTGTGGGTCAGGGGGTGTTCGGGGAGACGAGGTACGGCGTCGGATCCATAGGCTGATTGAGCTTGCGGAGCTGTCCCGGTGGATCATCGTTGGGTGGGGAACTCAACAACGGCTCCAGGAACTCGGCTTCGTAAGGGTGGAGCTTGGACCGGGAGTAGCGGGGGCGAAAGCCGGTTTGCATGGGCCCGCTCTATCCGCTGGGGTGGGGGAACCACGAACAACCCGTGCGGTCCATGTCCGCGGCGCCCGGCTCCGCCCGTTCCTCACGGGCGAGCGTGGGGGCCCCGCGGCCCCGGCTGAGGCGTGGCCCACATCTCATCCTTGGCGCGTGCTGCTGGGCACGACGCTCGGTGTTGAATAGCTGACATGCCTCGGCGCTGACCCCCGGCGCTGCAGTCGAGGTCGTCCCATGTCACTGCTCTCCGAGCTCCCCCGCCGCGGTGCACAGCGTGTGCTCTCCCCGGTCGTCAGCCAGATCGTTCGCACGCTGGTCTCCGAGGCTGCGGGTAGCGAGTCCTCCCTGGACGAGCCCGCCCTGACGGCCACGGCCGACGCCATGCGTGGTCGCATCGCCATCATGCCTCGCTTCCTGGGCGTGCCCATGGCGGGGGCCACGGTGTTCTTCGACTTGTCCGGCGTGGTCACGGGGGGCAAGCCGTTCCGCTTCCAGAGCCCACCCCAGCGCGCGCGTCAGGTGGCGCTGTGGCGCAAAGCTCCCGTTTCGTTCTGCCAGGACTTCCTGGAGTTCTACGGAAAGATGGCCACCTTCGTGTACTTCTCCGAGCTTCACCCCGAGCATGAGGAGCACCACGCATGAACCGCACCCAACACGACTGCCAGGTGCTCGTCATCGGCTCGGGCCCTGGGGGAGCCACCACCGCAGCCCTGCTGGCCGAGGCCGGCCGTGATGTGCTCATGGTCGAAGAAGGCGGCCACTTCGGCCACGACTCGGCCCCCGCCTATTCCATGGCGGAGATGGACCAGAAGTATCGCAACGGCGGGCTCACGCCGGCCTTCGGTAAGACCAAGGTCACCTATGTCGAGGGTCGCTGTGTCGGCGGCGGCAGTGAGATCAACGCGGCCCTGGCTCATCCCATCATGCCCCGGACCCTCGAGGACTGGCGGGATCGTTTCCGCATCCAAGACTTCGGGCCCGATCCCTTGGCGCCCCACTTCGAGGCCGTCGAGCGGGAGTGCCACGTGGCCTCTCAGCCCGGTCCGCTGGACCCGGCGTCCATGGTCATCAAGGAAGGTGCCGAAGCGCTGGGCTGGGCGTCGTCCGAGGTGCAGCGCTTCTGGCAGTACCCCGACGATGGCGTCGGTAAGGGTCTGCGCCAGTCCATGACCGTCACCTTGGTGCCGCGCCTGTTGGCGGCGGGCGGTCGCCTCCTGTCTCGCACCAGCATCCGCAAGCTGCGCTTCCGCGGTGGCCGCGCCCGGTCGGCGGTGGGCGTCACCCGTCACCCCGACGGACGCCGTGAGCGCATCGAGATCCGCTTCGACAAGGTGTTCGTGTGTGGTGGCCCCACCCAGTCGCCCCTGGTGCTCCGCCGCAGTGGCATCCGAGGCATCGTGGGTGATGGCCTGCGGTTGCATCCCATGGTGCGCGTGGCGGCCCGCTTCAATCGCGAGGTCAACGATCCTTCCGCCGGTGTGCCCGTGCAGCAGGTGGTGGAGTTCAAGCCCAACCTCACCCTGGGCTGCTCCCACGCGGCGCTGCCTCACCTGGTCATGTGGCTGGGGGGCGATGTCGAAGACCGTGAGGCCAAGCTCGAGGCTTGGCCCAAGATCGCGCTGTTCTACGTGCTGGTCACCGGCAAGGGTGTGGGCAAGGTGCGCAACATTCCGGGGCTCGACGAGGCCTTCACCTCCTACCCCTGCGGCGACGAGGATCTGGCCTCCCTGGGCCACGGTATGCACACCCTGGGCACCATGCTGTTCCAGGCTGGCGCGGTCGAGTTGTTCAACCCGCTGCCCGGCCGACCGTCCATCACCCGTCCCGATGAGCTCGAGCAGCTCCGTACGGGCTTGCCCCATGGTCAGCTCACTGTCTCCACCATCCACCTGTTTGGCACTTGCCCCATGGGTGAGGACAGTCGCTGTGTAGTGGACTCCTGGGGCAAGCTGCACCGGACAGAGAACATCTGGATCAACGACGCCAGCATCCTGCCGGACTGCTCGGGTGTGAACCCACAGCTCACCTTGATGGCGGTAGCCCGTCGCAACGTGGCCCAGTTCTTGGGAGCCTGATTGTTGCGGGTGGTGTTGGCGCTGGGCTTGGTGACCGTGGCGGGCTGTGAGCTGTTCCAGCCCAGCCCCCTGGTCAGTGCTCCCCAGGACAGTGTCTCCGACAGCGCCTTCGACAGTGAAGACCCCGGCACCACCGAGCACATTACGCCCGACTGGCCCCTGGTGGTCTTCAATGAGTTCATGGCGGACAACCGCACCGGCACCACCGACGGCACCGGCGCCTATGCTGGCTGGATCGAGCTGTTCAACCCCAGCATTGAGCCGGTGGACCTTGATGACTGGACCATCAGCAACGACCACGGTGAGCCCGGCGTGCATCGCCTCGAGCAGCTCAGCATCCCCGCTTGGGGCCGGCTGCTGCTGTGGGCCGACGCGACCCCCAGCCTGGGCCCCGACCATCTGGGGCTGTCGATGGATGCCGCCGGGGGGCAGCTGAGATTGTACGCACCCGATGGCACGCCCATGGACGGGCTCAGCTTTGGCCAGCAGGCGGCGGACCACGCCGCGGCTCGGGTCCTGGACGGCGATGTCGAGTGGATCATCACCGCCGAACCCACCCCCGGGGCCACCAACGGCGGCACGGGAAGCGGCTGGGGGCAGGCCTGGCCCGAGCCCCCGGAGCCCTGCTCCCTGATCTCCGACCTCGTGGAGCTCAACTACCTCGAGGGTGACGCGGTAGCCTTCACCGCTAGCTGCGGCGGCACCCTGGGGACGTCGGCGGCCCTGGTGCCGGTGGCGCTGCCCGATGGCGCCAGCTGGGATGGCGCCCGGGTCACCTGGCCCACGGGCCCAGCCAGCGGAGGACGCATCGACCTGGTCTTCCAGATCACCACCCAGGGCGTCAGCGGCGAGCTGCCCAGCGCCGAAGCCGTCACCTTCTGGGTGGCCGACAATCCCACCGTGGTGGACAATGTGCCCGTGGTCGCGGCCGACTACACCGAAGAGTGGGGCCTGCCCGTGATGCATGCCCAGACCTGGTCGGAGATCGGCGAGGGTTACGTGGCCACCGAGTTGGTGTTCGGGGGTTTGGCCTATTCTGCCCTGATCAAGGTCCGCGGCGCCTCGAGCTCTCACTACCCCAAGCCCGGCTACACCCTCGAGTTCCTCGCCGCCGAGATCGACATCCCCGCGTGGGGCGTCGCCCGCGATCACCTGGTGCTGGTGAGCCCCTTCGACGACAACGCCTACGTGCGCCAGAAGCTGGTCTATGACCAGTGGGCGGCCATGGCCGAGTTCTGGGGCGTCGAGCGGCTGGCCCCCCGCAGCTTCTTCACGGTGCTGTACCTCGACGGGGTCTACCAGGGCTTGTTCATGGCCCTGGACCGTGTGGACAACGAGTTCTTGGAGCACCAGGGCTTCGACCCCGCCGCGGGGCTGTACAAGTCCGTCAGCCACGACGGCAACTTCTACCTGACCGACTCGGGGGGCAACGCCAAGGACACCCTGCACGATGGCTACGAGAAGAAGGAAGGCGCCCCCGAGGACGACTACACCGAGCTGGACGCGCTGGTGAGCTTCACCGGCAACGCCGCCGATGCCCAGGCACTGGTGGACGGAGCGGGGGATTGGATCGACCTGGCTGAGTTCATGGACTGGTTCCTGCTGGTCCACTACAGCCTGGCCGAAGACTCGGCGGGCAAGAACGCCTACCTGGCGCGAGCCCCCGATGAGCCCGTGTTCCACTATGTGCCCTGGGACTTCAACCACGCCTGGGGGCAGGACTGGCGCACCTACCGTGAGGACTCGAGCACCCTCAACCACTTCACCAGCAAGAACCGGGTGTTCTGGGCCATCCAGGACCTCGAGGCGGCCGACGCCGAGCTCTGGGACCGCTATCGGAGCATGGCCCAGCCCGGCGGCCCCTTCGATCCAAGCTGGCTCAGCGCTCAGCTCGATGTTTACTACGCCCTGATCGAGCCGTCGGCCCAGCGAGACTGGGACCGCTGGGGGGGCGAATACACCAGCTACGGCGGCTGGAGCAGCTACCGTGACGGCAAGGACGACTGGACCGACTACCAGGGCGAGAAGGCCTACCTGTACCAGTGGCTCGACGAACGGGCGGCGCTGTTCGCGGAGCTACGGGAGTAGCTGCGTGGTCTGGGCCCAGCCTTCGACCTCGAGGGCGAGGTCCAGGGTGATGTCGCTCGAGGTGGCCGAGACCTGGTGGACCTCCACCGCCAGCTGGTTGTCGCCGGCGTTCAGCAGCGCCAGGTCGATGTCGTAGGCGGTGTAGTTGCTCTCGCCATCGCTCGATGCGGTGTCGGACGCGTAGGTGTCCGCGTCGAACTCTCCCTCGGCCATGCCGTGACGCAGCAGCTCGACGCCGTTGAGCCAGACCACGCCACCGTCATCGACGCGCAGCTCGACGCTGGCGTCGCTGGCGGCCTCGAGGGCTTCGGCGGAGACCTCGAAGCCGTGGCGGAACCAGGTGGTGATGTGCTTGTTGGAGCTGTCGTCGCCGTAGGAGACCTGGGTGGTTTGGCTGTCGCCGTAGCCCAGGGGCGCCGGCCCCGAGGCCCAGTCGCTGTCGTCGAAGCTGGGCTGGACCCAGGTCTCGCCCGGATACTCGCCGCTGTCGAGGTAGGCCCACGTGGAGCCTTTGGCCACCACCACGACGCTCTGGACCTCGACCCGCACGTTGCTGGCGCCGGGGGTGCCTCGGGCCAACTGCTCCCAGGTGTCATCGCCGTTTGGGAGCCGGGCGTAGGCGTAGTCCTCCACCAGGGCGGGGAAGGTGATCCAGTCCACCGAGTCCCCCTCGGCGGTGAACAGCCCCACGCCTTCTCCCTGGGAGCTCAGCTTGAAGGGCAGGCGCCCCGGCTCGTCGCTGCCGTCGGCCCACAGCAGGAGGTAGCCGCCGGCTTCGATGACGGTGCCGTCGTGGAAGGGCGCTTTGTCCTTATCGGTCCAGTCGTCGCTCAGGGCGTAGCCCGACAGGTCCACGGCCTCGTCGCCATGGTTGAACAGCTCCACCCAGTCCTCGTAGGCGCCGTCATCGCGCTGGTAGGCGCCGCCGTTGTCGGACATCAGCTCGTTGACCAGCACCGCAGGCAGGACGATGGGGGGAGCGCTGTCGTCCGGGGGTGGGTCGGTCTCTTCAGGGGGGCTGGTTTCACCCGATGGTGTGCTGTCGCCGGGTGGCGTGCTGTCATCGGGGGGCGTGTCGGGCGTGCAACCCAGCGCTAGCATCACGAGCAGGAACAACATGCGCGGCAGGATAGCACGGCCTCGGCTGACCGCGGGAACTCGTGGCGTGCCCCGCGTGTCCTTGTGAGATCAGAGGTCAACCATTTGGCGTGCTAACGCTCTCGACGCCTGCGCACGGCCAACCCGAGGACCGCCAGCAGGGCCAGCCAGGCGGCTGGGAGGACGTGGGCGGCGCTGCAGCCGTACATGGGCACCCAGCCGCCGGGGGGGGAAGCTGCCAGGCTGGGCGGTATCGTCGGGGGACCCGCCGGAGTCGTCGACGGGAGGGTCGGAGTCCTGGGCGTGGCTGTCGGTGTCGCTGGGGGCCTCGCCGGTGTCGCTGGGGGCCTCGCCGGTGTCGCTGGGGGCCTCGCCGGTGTCGTCGGGAGGCTCGCCGGTGTCGCCGCCGCCGGGGTCGGGCTCGAGGGCGATGGAGCACCAGTAGGTGTCGTCGGACTCGATGGTCTTGGTGCAGGTGCCCTCGAGGAAGCCGTCGGCCACGGCGTGGGCGGTGTAGGTGCCCGTGCCGAGCCCCTCGAAGGTGTAGTAGCCGGTGGAGACGGTGGAGACGGTGGTGCCGTCGTCGAGCCAGACGGTGGCGCCCTCGAGCCGCTCTCCGTGGTAGATGTCGCGGTCGGCCACGGCCCCGGTGAGGGTGGCGGCCTGGATGCCGGCGGTCAGCAGCAGGGAAACGAGCAGGGCGTTCATGATTCTCTCCGAGCCCTCGTACTATCCCGGTTTCCACTGTTCTACGCTCTCAGCGTTGTTGCGCGGCATTGCCCCTTGGTGCTCACCCGCCTTGCCGGTAGGCTACATCTTCGGGGTGGCCGGGCCCAAGAGGGCTGTCCGCCGTCGCCCGCGTTGTGCTGTCCCACCCCAGTCCGCACCGAGTTTCATGCCCTTCGAGCTTCGCAAGGTCTATATCGACCTGATCACCGAGCAGGGCGAGGTCGCTGTGCTCTACCTGAGCTGGGTACGTTTCTTCCAGCGCTGGCACGCCCAGGCCTCCCTGGAGATCCACGAGCAAGGCGGCAAGAGCACTGTCATCCACGCGGATGACACGCCGCCCGTGGTGGACACGACCCGTGGCCTGGACCAGCTCCCAGTGGCGCTGACCATTCCTGGCGGCAAGCTCGAGCTGGATGTGCAGCCCATCCACGACGCCTGGGCACCGGCGGTACCCAGCCCCGTGCCCGAACTGAAGTGGAGCCTGGGGGCGCTGCGTAGCACCACCACCATCACCCTGACCACCGACAGCGGCACCCGGCGGCTACGGGGTGAAGGCTGCGTGGACTTCGTCACCATCACAAAGGCCACCCGTAAGCTGGGCCTGCGCTCGCTTCGCTGGGGGCGGGCCCACATGTCCGAGCGCTCCATGGCCTTCACGGCCCTCGAGCTGGCGGACGATCGCCGCTGGTTCGTCGGGGTCACCCGCCTGCACGGACGCGACGCTCGCAGCTACGGCAACCTCACCCTCCAGCTGAAAGATGGCGAGGGCATGGTGCGCTTCGGCTCCGGCGGACAACACCTGCGCTTCAGCGAGCCCACCCTGCTGCGCTCTGGCTCGGCCTTCGACGCCACGCGCTTCCCCAACATCCTGCACCGCCAGGCTTGCCTGGCGGTGTGTGGCGCCCACGAAGAGCGTCGCTGGTCGTGCCAGGCCAAGGTGGACAACGCCCACGGGGTCGGCACGGCTCTGCACGAGATCGTGTGGTTCGGCGAGTACGCCCGGCAAGCCGCCCGCGGCAAGCTGGAGGGTTGACCATGACCATGGATGAAGGCCTGACTCAGGCGCAGCGTGACGAGCTACACCGAGCGCTGCTGGAACTCGAGGCCCATCTCGAGGCGTTGCTGACGGACGAATCCGGCCTGGGCGATACAGTGGAGCTCGACCAGGGGGCGGTGGGCCGCATCTCCAGGGTGGACGCCCTGCAGGCCCAAGCCATGGCCAAGGCCACCCAGCTGCGCATGAAGCTGCGCCTCGAGCGGGTGCGCGCCGCCATCGAGCGCTTCCACGAAGATCCCGATGACCTGGGTGTCTGCCCGGCCTGCGGAGACGACATCGGCCTGGGCAGGCTGCGCGCCCGCCCAGAGTCGGTGTTCTGCGTGGGGTGTGCCGACCAGCGCAGCTAGCGCTGGCGCCCAGCGTCGTTAGCGCTGCCGCCGCCGCCGCCGACCCAGGGACAGGGAACCCGCGGCCATCAGCCCCAACCAACCCAGCATCAGGGCGCCGCCGCTGTTGCAGCCGCCCCGAAGGTAGGCTTCCCAGCAGGTGTCCGGGTAGCCGTCGTGGTTGATGTCGGTGTAGCCGTCGAGGATCTCGATCTGCATGGTGGCGCTGGTGGAAGAGCGCAGCCAGACGAAGGTGTCGAGGTAGGTGTAGTCGCCCTTGCCTTCCTCGGTGAAGTTGCCCCAGGCGCGGCTGGTGGTGTTGGGCACGGCTTCGGCGTCGTAGTTGCCGGGGTCCAGACCGTCAGGGCCGGGAGACACCAGGCCGAGGTCGCCGTTGGGCATGCCCTGGGCCCGATCCTGGATCAGATAGTCGTTCCAGATCATCGGCAGGCCAAGGCGTTGTTCCTGGCCGCCCATTTCGAACATGCGCATGCCCGGGTAGGAGGTCTCCACGTCGCTGGCCACGAAGTGAACCTCACCCACGGTGACGGTGACCTGGCACTCGTAGCTGCCTTCCGGGATGGGCTGCCCGGCGTTGTCCAGGCCGTCCCACTCCACCTCGTTGGTGCCGATGATGGTGCCGCCGGTCAGCGCGAGGTCGTCGTTCGAGGTGAGGTCGAACACGCCGTCGCCGTTCAGGTCACATACGATGTGGTAGCTGGACTCGAGATCGGCTTCGAAGCTGAAGGTGCCGTTGGACTCCGGGTAGCCTGAGGCCAAGCCGCCGCAGATGTTGTCGTTGGCCTGGAAGCTCAGCACCCCCGTGGCGCTCGGGCTGGCCACGTCGTAGACCGACTTGGCCGGGGGGTTGAGGTAGATGGGGTACTCGGGCTGGTAGGTGCGGTTGGTGATCTCCACCGAGCGACCGGCGTCGGGGCCATCCACGCCGGTGGCGTTGGCCGACATCTGCCACTTGCGACCGGACAGGCCCTCGAACTTGATCTCGATTACGCCGTCCTTGTCCACGGAGCCGCCGGGCACCAACGCGTAGAAGCTGCCGTCGAAGCTGCCGTCCTCGCCCCAGGTGCCCGTGTCGAGGTCCCACAGGTAGCTGAACAGCCGACCACCGAGCTCGGTGGGGCGCAGCACAGAGATGTCCCAGTCGTTCTCTTGGGGGTACACCAGCTCGACCTTGTAGGCGCCGTTGGTGTCAGCCGGCAGGGCGACCTCTTCGTTCGAGGAGAAGCTGCCGATCTGGTAGCCGTCGGGATCGGTGACCCGGACGCTGCCGTAACCCTCGAAGACGATGGCTTCTCGGTTGGAGTCGAAGATGTCCACATACAGCACGGTGGCGGCGGCGACGGGCTGGCCCAGCAGCTCGACGCTGCCTTCGGCCAGCACGGCGGAGGGGATGGCCCACAGAAGCAGGGCGGCGGGGACGATGGCGAAGGGGGTATTGGTACGCATGGCCTAGTCCTCCAGGATCATGGTGTCTTGTTCGAGGATGTTGAACTCCACGCGCCGGTTCTTGGCCCGGCCCTCGGTCGTGTCGTTGGTGTCGATGGTGCGGGTCTCACCGTAGCCCTTGGCCTGCAAGCGAGCGGGGTCGACGCCCTTGGCCGCCATGTAGTCCAGCACGGCCTGGGAGCGGTCCTGGCTGAGCTGCTGGTTGGACTCGAGGCTGCCCTGGTTGTCGGTGTGGCCCGCGACCTCGACCAGCTTGATCTGCTTGTGGGTGTTGATGGCCTCGGCGACTTCGTCCAGCAGCTCGAAGGAGTCGGCCTTGATGATGGCCTTGCCCACCTCGAAGTGGACCTTCTCGTAGATCTCGATGCGCTGGGCGGTGACGCGGGTCTTGGTCTTCTTGAGGGAGACCACGATCTCTTCCGTCTCGCCTGCCGTGAGGTTGATCTTCTGGCGGTACAGCGCGTACTGGGGGATGTCCACGATCACGACGTGGTCGCCAGCGCCGGCCTGGATGGCGCCGGTGCCCTGGTCGCCCAGTGCCAGCTCACCGCCGGATGACGGGGCGCAGGCGTCGTGCTCGCTCTTGATCTGCACCACGGCCCCGGGGATGGGCAGGTGGTCTTCGAGGGTGGTGACCTGGAAGGTGATGGTGCCCTCGAGGTTGCGGGAGACCGGGACCACCAGGTCGTTGTTGCCTTCCTTGACCGTGAAGGTGGTGCTGCCGCCCAGGCAACCCTGGGCCACCACCTTGGCGGTGACCTCGACGCCGGGCATCACGTCGCTGACATGAGCCTGCTTGGGGTCGAGCAGGCGGGGGCCTTCGGGGGTGATGAGGGTGACGCTGGTGAGGTCCACCGGCTGGTCGCCGTTCTCGCCCCAGACGTTGATCTCGCCCATGAAGTCGGGGCAGCCGTCGTCGTCCTTGTAGCCGTTGACGATCTCGGGATCGTCGAAGCACTCGTCCTCGGCGTTGGGGATGCCGTCACCGT
>Ga0307987_1001463_pt1 | contig 12958 bp, 15 predicted proteins | sample EllFjometagen181_FD_203157 | JGI IMG/M metagenome (GOLD analysis project Ga0307987, IMG submission 203157) | Marine microbial communities from Ellis Fjord, Antarctic Ocean - #181 | ecosystem: Environmental > Aquatic > Marine > Unclassified | place: Southern Ocean | collected 2014-10-08
GAGCAAAAAGAATCTGATGATTGGAAATCCTTTGCCCCGGATTCGAAAAAAGAGACCATGGGTACCATGGAAAGCCTTTTTCGCGAAGCCATGAATAAGAAAAAATAAGTCCTTTGCCTTTCTCCGGAATTTAAAACCCAATACAGGGGCAGTCCCAGTGGGAGGGCCTTTTCCCGTTAAATTTATCGGGATGTTTTATTGCAGTTATCCATGGGATAATAATACCTAATCTCAACAACACATCCATATGACATAAAAAAAGGTTTAACTGAGTGTCCAAAATATTGGAGGAGAATCACTATCAACATGGATAACTATTCGGAACCCCGGTCTTTCCCAAAGAGCTGTAAATACAGACAATAAAAAGCTAACAACATTTCTTTGAAAATAAATTTCAGGTGTGATAAAAGTGATTGGTTAATTGAAATACGGATAAAGCATCCCCAGATTACTGGCTATTTTCAAGATATCATATAGATATAACAAATTGCTAATTTAGCTTAATGGATAGAGGATAAGATGTCGAAAAAAACAATATTTGACAACAATAAGTATTTGAAGGAACAAGCCGCCGAAATCAGGCGGAGAATCAAACAGTTTGACAATAAACTTTACCTTGAATTCGGTGGAAAGCTCTTGTTTGACTATCATGCCGCCAGGGTCCTGCCGGGTTATGATCCCAACATAAAGATCAGACTGCTTCAAGAACTAAAAGATCAGGCCGAGGTTCTGATCTGCATTTATGCTGGGGATATTGAGCGAAAAAAGATCCGTGCAGATTTTGGTATCACATATGAAACCGATATCCTTAAGATTATCGACGATTTGAAAAATTGGGGTGTTTTTGTCCGTGGAGTAATAATTACAAGGTTCGAAAATCAGCCTTCGGCGGTAATTTTCAAAAAGAAACTGGAAAGAAGAAATATCAATGTTTATACACACTACTTCACCAAAGGATATCCCACCGACGTAGACCTTATTGTTAGTGACGAGGGATATGGTGCCAACGATTACATAAAAACGGAGAAACCACTGGTGATCGTCACAGGACCTGGGCCTGGAAGTGGCAAAATGGCCACCTGTCTTTCCCAGTTATTTCACGACCACAGGCACGGAATTCAGGCAGGTTACGCCAAGTTTGAAACCTTTCCTGTGTGGAACCTGCCCTTGAAGCACCCTGTTAATGTGGCTTACGAGGCAGCCACTGCAGATCTTGCGGATACTAACATTATTGATCCGTTTCATCTTGAGGCGTATCAGGTTCAATCGGTAAACTACAACAGGGATGTGGGTGTGTTCCCTGTGCTTCAACGAATCCTTGAGAAGATTACTGGAGATAAATCCTGTTACCAGTCACCCACTGATATGGGGGTAAACAGGGTAGGATTTGCAATCTTCGATGATGAGGGAGTAAGAAAGGCTTCCCTGCAGGAACTGATCCGGCGGTTTTTAAGGTATCGGTGTGAATACACACTGGGACTCACAGGGTGGGAAACAGTTCAGCGTGTGGAACTTTTGATGAAGGAGTTCAACGTGTGCACGGCTGATCGGGCCGTGGTTCCTTCTGCAAAGCAGGCCGCCGAGGAAGCGATTGAAGACCCCAGGCTCGGTAGTGACGGTATCTATGTGGGTGCCGCCATTGAACTGCCTGACGGCACCATTATCACCGGAACCAACTCTCCCAGAATGCATGCGGCTGCCAGCGTGATTGCCCGAGCCATCAAGTACCTTGCTGGCATTCCCAACAAGATTCAACTGATGCCGGAAAACATCTGCGATTCGGTCGGCAATTGTGTCGACACCATGACAAGTTCCAGAGAAGCCTTGGCGTGGTTTGAAAAGAATCCGGATCAATATGATTTGTTGATCACTGACTATACCATGCCGGAGATGATCGGAAATCAGCTGGTTGAAAAGATACATGCCCTGCGGCCCCAATTGCCTGTTATCATGTGTACCGGTGTTGAATTGTCTTCTGTGATTTCCAAGACGACCTGTATCTCAAAAATATTGATGAAACCCTTTGATATGGAAGAACTCATCAAAACGAACCGGGGGGTCCTTGCCAAATCAAAGGGGGTGAGTCCCTGTCTGGATGCATATGAAAAAGAACCTGTTTATCATTGATTTTGACGGCACCCTGCTGACCGATGAAAAGAGCATTGCCCGAGAAGATCTTGCCACCCTTTCCCGGTTGAGACAAAATAATACCATCACTGCCATTGCCACGGGAAGAAGCCTGTATTCCTTTCAAAGGGCATTGAAACAGATGAATCTTGCGGAAAATGAACTGCCGGTGGACTATCTTATCTTTTCCACGGGTGCCGGTATTATGGCATTTCAAGAGGGTCGCCTTATACGATCCCATGCAATTATAGCAAGAGATATCCGAAAAATTATGGCCTGTTTTGATTTGAATAAATGGGATTACATGGTTCATAAAGCCATCCCCGACACCCGATATTTTTTATACAAATCCCATGGCCGAGAAAATAGTGATTTCCAAAAACGAATTCAATTGTATAAAGCGTTTTGCGCCCCCTTGAACAATGGCCGAGCCTTGTATGGTTCAGCCACCCAGGTTTTGGCGATTGTCCCTGGAAAAGTTTCCACATCAGGGTTGGCGGCGATCCGGGCAGATCTTATTGATTACAGCGTGATCCCTGCGACTTCACCTTTGGATCATTGTTCTTCCTGGATTGAAGTCTTTAATAAACAGGTTTCCAAAAGTATGGCGGCTTCCTGGTTGGCATCAACACTGGATATTCAACAATCGGATGTGATTTCCGTGGGCAATGATTATAATGATCAGGATCTTTTGGAATGGTCTGGTAAGGGGTATCTGGTTGCCAATGCTGCAAAGGACTTGAAGCCCTATTTCAAAACGGTTGCTTCCAATAATCATTGCGGGGTCAGCCAGGCGGCTCTGGAATCACATTTGCTGGCCTGGTAAATGGTTAGCTGTCAAAATCATCTTCATCCAGTTCAGAGAGATCAAATTCAGGATAGAGTTTTTTACAGCAGGCTGGGCATATGCCATGGGAAAAAACAATTTCTGCAAAAAAATCTTCCACCTGAATCCAGCCGGCCTTTTTATCCCGGATACTTTTACAACTGGCACAGATGGCCAGCATATTTTTTCCCTTATTTTCCTGTCCCTTTAAAAATTTCTGATACTGCTGCCGAAGCTCAATGAGTTTTGTGATGTCTCTTACAACGGCTATGGCACCATTGTATTGGTTGTTATCGTCCAGCAGGGGGGCTGCAGGCAAGCTCCACATGAACAATATTTTTTTCTTTATCAACCATTTGAATTTCGTACCGGCCGGTAAGTCCTTGTTTGCGGGAGTTTGTTTGCTGCTTGATGATATTGAAGCTGTCCCGGGGGCTTATCTCCTTTAGGTTCATCGTGCCTATACTTTTTGAAGAATACCCCAATATGTTGCAGAAGGCTTGGTTTGTGAAGGTTATGTTTTCCTGTGCATCTACGGTGAAAACACCTTCTGCAATTTGTTCGGTAATGGTCCGATAACGGATTTCACTCTTTTCAAGTTGTTTCCTATATCGTTTGTTATCTTCAATAAGATGTTTATTTTCAAGGGCTTTTCGAATGATATGGTGAATCATTTCAAGGTCTTGGATGGGTTTGGTGATATAATCCTTGGCCCCCATGCGCCATGCGAAGCGCTTTGATAATATCCTCTTCTCGACCGGCACCGGAAACCACCACCATGGGGGTATCCGGGCTGGGTTCACGAATGGCAGTCATTACCTCAATGCCGTCTTTTCGGGGCATTTTTAAATCGGTGAGGACAATATCCACCCTTTCCCTGGAAAAGAGTTCCAGTCCTATCTCGCCATTTTCAGCCGTAAATACACTATAACCTTCATCCTGAAAAAAACAGGAGAGACTTTCACGGACGGAGAGTTCATCATCAATGATTAATATGGTTTCTTGCTTCATGGCGATCTTCATTGGATAATACCGATTAAATGATATCGGGTGAATAATATCGAAAATTAAGCTGGCATAAGCTGGCATGAACCATATCAGGTCTGCAATAAAAGTTAAAGCGCTTTAATCAATTGTTTCATATCCCTGACAGCCTGGTCAATACCCGTAAGAACTGCTCTTCCTATGATGCTGTGACCGATACTGAATTCACTGATTTCTGTAAGCCCTGCAAAGGCCTTGATGGTGTTATAGCAGATACCATGGCCGGCATTTACCCCCAGATTTAATTTGCTGCCAATTTTAGCCGCATTTAAGATTCGATTAAATTCCTTTTGTTTTTTTGTTTCCGTGGTTGCATCACAAAAAGCACCCGTATGAATTTCAATCATGTCTGCATCGATTTTATGGGCAATTTTGATCTGGTCCAGGTCAGGGTCAATGAAAATGCAGACTTTGATATGGGTATTCTTGAGTGTACTGACAGCTTCCCTGATGGCATCCTGGTGGGTGATCAAATCCAGCCCGCCCTCGGTGGTCAGTTCTTCTCTTTTCTCGGGTACAAGGGTGACGCAGTCTGGCTTAATATCCAATGCAATCCCCAGCATTTTGCTGGTGGCCGCCATCTCAAGTATGAGCCGGGACTGCACCACCTGGCGCAATAATCGAACATCCCTTTCCTGTATATGGCGGCGATCCTCTCTTAAATGGACCACAATGGCATCGGCACCGGCAGCCTCCGCTGCAATGGCCGCTGCAATGGGGTCTGGATAGCGAATCCCCCGGGCCTGTCTCAAGGTGGCTACATGGTCAACGTTTACGGCTAATTCTGCCATTTGTTCTTCCTCCCTGTATTAAAATGCAGTTAAATCAATGTTTTTTTCAACGACACGAAGCAGTTCAAGACTTTTCTCGTCCATGGCAGCAGCTTCCCTGTCACCCAGTTCATGATCAAATCCCAGTAAATGGAGTATCCCATGGATCAGGAGTTGGGAGGTTCTTTCTTCAAGGGAAATCATCGCTGTTGCCGCCTCCCTTTCTGCCGTTTCTATGGAAATGACCACATCTCCAAGGAGGCCCGGGGTGATCTCTGAAAATTGCCCTTCCTGCATGGGAAATGCCAGAACATTGGTCGGTTTACTGATTCCCCGATAAGTTTTGTTGAGCTGCGTCATCTTTATATCATCCAGAATAACAATGGAGATCTCGTGGGCGTTACAGTCCAAGGCGTTTAAGATCTGTTCTGTCTTTTGCGATATTAGGCGCGTTTGGATTTTCGATTTTTGCTGATTGTCTATCAGAATCTTTTGCTGTTCCATTTTTTTCTTTTTTCTTTTCCTGTGGTTTATCGGTATATTCGATGCGGCTGTGATAGATACTGGTCAGAATGTTATTAAAGCTTTTGGCAATCTGGTGCAGATCCTTTAGGGTGAGTTCACACTCCTCAAGTTGACCGTCTGCAAAGATATCGTTGATCAATTCTTTGACCCGGCCCTTTATTTTAGACGGGGTGGGGCGTTCAAGGGCTCTTACTGCGGCTTCAACCACATCTGCCAGCATGACAATACCGGCTTCCCGGGTCTGGGGTTTGGGGCCGGGGTATCTGAAATTTTCCTGATTGACTTTCTCTTTGCCGCTGTTGAGACTTTTATTGTAAAAGTATTTAATTAAAGAGGTCCCGTGGTGTTGGCTAATCCCCTGTATAATTTCATTGCCCAGCTTGTGTTTTTTTGCCAGCGCCACCCCTTTTTTAACATGTTGGATCAAGATTAGTGCAGACATGGAAGGGGACAGCTTATCATGTCGGTTTTTGCCGTCCGCCTGGTTCTCAATGAAATACATGGTCTTGTCCAGTTTTCCAATGTCATGGTAATATCCCATTACCTTTGCCTGGAGACTGTTTGCGGATACGGCGGATGCGGCTGCCTCGGCCAGGGTGGCCACAATCACACTGTGATTATAGGTTCCCGGCGCTTCAATCATCAGTTTTTTGATCAAGGGTTGGTCCAGGTTGGAAAATTCCAGCAATTTTGCTGCTGTGGTATAATTAAAAAGGATTTCGATCAGGGGGGTAAAGCCAATGGTCAGGGTGGCAGCAAAGAGTCCGCCGCAGAAAGCAAAAATGACTTCTTTTACCAGGAGCATGGGATCTGGATGGGCGAGTGAGTAAAACCCCAGGGCAATGGCCAATATGGAATTAAAGATGGCAAGCTTAACGCCTGCAATAATAAAATTTTTGCGGGCCTGCCGTTGATCAATCCAGTAGGCAGCGGTGATACTGCTGAAGAAAAAGAAGAAAAAGACCTGAAAACTGCCGCCGAATGCCAGGCTCGCCAGTACGGAAAGGACGATGGTAAAAAAAACGGCAATGTCAAATCCTAAAAACAGGCAGGTGATCATTGCCCCGGCCTGAATGGGAACAACCATATAAAAGGAAGAGGCAGCTATCTCCCATGCCATTTCCGGATGGACTGACTGGGCAACATAAATAACAATCTTTGCGAAAATCAGATAGAGGACAAGGCCCAGTGCCAGAAAGATCATGTGGGTGTTATGGTCAGCCTTCAATCTTTTGTGATCTTTCAGGAAAAGAAAGTAGACCACAAGAATTAAAAAACAGGTGAGCATGGCCGTTCCCGTACCGGACATGTAGATATCTTGCTCCACTACCTGCTCTTTTAGGGCGGTTAGTTTGACAAGCTTGATCTTGTCCACCCGTTCCCCTTCCCTGACAATCATTTCTCCGGCTTTGATCTGATAGAGAATGGGCATGATTTTGGACTTGGCGTCCTGAATTCGGTTTTCCGTTTCATTTTTATTCAGGGTGATATTGGGTTGTAACAGCCGCTGGCAGATATCCACAATGAGATTGGACAGGTTGTAATTGATTTTTTTGAGCAGGGGCTGGCCTTCTATTCTGACCATGGCCTTGGCCTGGTCAGGACCGTAAATTGCTTTCAGGTTATTTGCGGCCCGTTCCTCATTGGATTGAATGGTTCTAAGGGTGATGCCCTTGCCCTCTTGCTCAAGGAGGATTTCTTTATTGGCAACCACTCCATTGGAAAGAATTTTGTCCAGAATAGCGTTTATTTTTGTGGTGATATCCGTGGAAAACTGGGATTTATAAAGAATCGTGTATGCCCCGTTGCTGATTTCCATGCCAAGTTTATTTTCAAACTCGGGTTTTACTGCCAGGGCCATTGCCAACGTAGGATCCTGAGCGTCAGAATTTTCCGGTTTTTCAAATAACTGCCGGGCAAAGTTCATGGCGGTTTTAATGCGGGAGGAAATATCGATTGCCAGGTTTCCATCAAAATCATAAACGGTTTTTACCCCATCCTTTACCTGATTTTTTCTGGCCGCGGTCACCTCTTTATCTTCGATGAAGAAATTTTTAGGTGCCTTGATATCTCTTTGGGCCACATCCCCTATTTGATATGAATAGGAAATTTTATTTTGGTCCGGTGTCTGGAAAACAGTGAATGCAACCGTAATGGAAATGAGCATGAACCATAATAGGTGGGGGGTGGATAAAAGATATCCCCTGGTTCGTTTTAACCAGGTATCAGTTTTCGTTTTTTTCATAAGCATCTATGATGTTGGAAACAAGGGAATATTTTACCACATCCTCCTTGGTAAAGGTAACAAAATCAATCCCCTTTATTCGGGTGAGAAGTTTTTTTGCCTCAATAAGACCGGATTTTTTTCCGGTTGCCAGGTCAATTTGGGTGATGTCGCCGGGTACAGCGGCTTTCTCAAAATCAAGCATATCGTACAAGGCATCATACAGGGGACGCAGGTAGGGGTTGATTTTTTCCGCCAGGTCATTATCCTTGTTTTGAAATTCAATATTTCTCATGGGGCCTAGAGTGCATTTTATTTGTATAAAGGTCAATAAAAAACTTGACTAAGAAACCGGTAAATTGGTATCTGTTGACTCTTTGAGCTAAGTCCATATGAGTTCTATATAAGGGGAAAAATGAACGGTTTTGATGTGCTTGTTCTGGTGATTATCTCATTTTGTATGATCCGGGGTTATTTTAAGGGGTTGATCCGGGAAATCTCCGGTATTATCGGGGTTGTTGTGGGTTTTTATGGCGCGAATACCTATTATCAATTATTAACGCCATACCTTGAAACTTTAATTAAAACCCCCGGTGCCAGGAGCCTGATCTGTTTTTTTGTACTCTTCTGCGGTATCCTCATTTTAATCGGTTTGCTTGCAGCCTTGATTCGTAAGTTTTTAAGTCTTGTTTTTCTGGGGTGGGTGGACCGGTTTTTTGGTCTGGTTTTTGGTACTGCCAAAGGGGGGTTGATCGTCTCGGTCTTATTTATCATGATGATGACATTTATCCCGGACGCGCAGTTTTTATCCGGTTCCAAAACAACTCCCTATGTTTCAAGGGTCGCAAACGCCATGACATTATTTTTATCTCAAAGCATGAAAACAGATTTTTTTAAACATTTCGAAGGAATTAAAACAAATTGGAAACAATAGACCCTCTTTTGGAAATTATCCGCAGGCTCAGGGGTAAAAACGGGTGTGCCTGGGACCGGAAACAGACCCCCTTGACCATGTGGAAATGCCTGGCAGAAGAATTGTATGAACTGGAAGAAGCTATTGTTAATGATGACACGGATAATATCTGTGAAGAAATGGGTGATGTTTTATTTCAGCTTCTGTTTATTCTTGAAATTTTTAGTGAAAACCACCAGTTTGAGTTTTCTGATGTGATCCATGGGGTTGCCGAAAAAATGATTCGGCGTCATCCCCATGTATATGATACCGCCATTGTTAACACAGACGAAGAATTACACCGGCAGTGGGACCAGATCAAGGCCGCTGAAAAAGAAAATGCCAGGGGAAAAAATGCCCTCAAAAATGATGCCCTCAAAAATGATGACCCAAAAAATGATGACCCAAAAAATGATGCCCTCAAAAATGATGACCCAAAAAATGATGTCGGCACCAGGTCCAAGGATTTCGTTCAAAATGAACAGGGCAGGGAGGTAGGATCTGCCCTGGATTCAGTGCCCAAAGGAATGCCCGGATTACTGAGGGCGTTGAAAGTCTCCAAATCTGCGGTTAAAGAAGGGTTTGACTGGGAGAATATCCACCAGGTGCTGGATACGGTAAAAGAAGAAATTCAGGAGTTTGAAACAGCATTGGAAACACAAAGCCAGGATGAGGCCATGATGGAATTTGGTGATATTCTGTTTTCCCTGGTTAATGTGGCCCGGTTTGCCGGTTTCCATCCGGAAACCGCCCTTTCCAGTGCTACGGCCAAATTTGAAGGGCGGTTCAGGTTGATGGAAAAGAGCCTCGCTCAGAAGAAGATAGACCTTAAGAAGCTGTCTTCTGAAGAAAAAGAGCTGCATTGGCAGCAAGCAAAGCTAAACTATGACACATAATCTCCCCTCTGGAACCGTTGATATTCGGTCTGGGCAGCAATAACTGCCTGGTTTGCATAGGTTTGATTTATATAATTTTGTGTGGAATTGGATATTTTCATGAGAGGTGCCTCCTTTAATCTTCCATATTATTGTCAGCTACCTGGCGTGCCAATTCTGTCATTCTTTTTACAATAAACTGAGAATCTTCAACAGACAGGGTTTTTGTGGTTTTGTTGTCGTCATCAATGGTGGTGTAGGTGAACTGATTTTTGTCTTTGGAAAAATTTATTTTTTTACCCAACTCCAGCAGAGGAGATGGTAACACTGTCAGCAGAGACTTTATTGGCAACGCCGAATTTGTTGTTTTAGCACAACATTTTGCCCTGACTCAATTATTTTTTCCCGGGTCCAATCTGCTTCGGATTCAATTTTTTTTGCTTTTTGGCCAGGGGTGTGGGATTTTTTTTCTAAAATTTGTGCAATCAGAATATCAGCCGTATCTGTGGCATTGAATACCGTTGTCAGCAGGGTATAAACAAAGTTTTCAACATTTTTTGCCATCCTTTGACGGATTTCACGGGGTAGGGCCGATAAATGATTTTCAAAGGGAAGGTTCAGCTTTTTAACATCTCCGCCCTTTAATCCATTTGTGGTGGCATGGGCTAACATTTTAGACCACATATCTTCAGTGACTCCGCTATTCTTTTCCTTGATAAAGTTCCCGTTGTCGTCCAGGATGGCATTGCCATAATCATTAACCTTAATACCCCAGGAAACCATCTGAAGGGCTGTGGCAACATTTGCTTTTGTGGTGCGGGTGTCGGATGCAATGGCCCGCAGTTTGTCGGAATTGTTGCCCGAGGTCCCGTGCTGGGCCCCGGATATTCCATAGGGGGACAGGGCTTCATGGATCTGGGTGGTGAGCTCTACGCCTATGCCAGCGCCGCTTTGTTCAATCCCGTGGGTGGTCCCGTTGTTCAATGCAATCCAGTCCGGGAAGATATTGTGGGCATTGAGCCCCTGGATGAGAAACAATGCCTCTTGAGCCGTGGAAAGCCCCTGTGTTCCCTTGATTTCACCCACCTCTGTTTCAAGGCCGGCCCAGTCGGGAACAAACGGATTAAGTTCAATGTTTGCCAGCAGGTTCTGGTCGTCTTGCATATGGGAAGCATCAATGGCAATGGAGGTGATCCCGGCATCAAACAGGGACTCAATCTCTGCCTTTGCCGGTTCAATATCTTCTGGTTTTTTGATGCCGAAATGGTCGGTATGGATGGCCACCGGGATGGTAATTCCCAGTTCATTCATGATGGCATCGGTTTGCTGGGCCAAATTCCATAGGCTTATGGGGCAATATGCATTGGTGCCACCTTCTGACCTTGCAATTTCGATAATGACGGCTGCATTGGCTCTCTGTGCGGCAGCAAGGGTTCCCCTCAGGACAAAGGAACTCCTGGCATTTGCGGCAATGGTCATGCAGTTCCCCTTTTTTTGCATGGCCTGGTCAATGTATTTCCCGCTGACAATAAGGGCTTTTGAATTGGGAAATAATTTTTTTATGTTTGGGGGCCTGCCGTAGTCAAGGGCGGTTTCAAACGCTTCTGAATATTTATGTGAAGTGGTCATCTTTTCCTCCTGGAATCTTTTTTAAATTATATCCTTCTTTTTTGTCATGAAAGGGGGGTAAAATCAAGAAAATTCAAATAATGAATTTCAATTCATAAACTTTTTTTTTCTGATAATCATAAGGTGTTGTTTTTTGTTCTAAAGTTTTATTATATATAACTATATGTAAAAACAGGTATTTATTCTCAATTTTCCTTTTTTTGGGGAAAATATTATGGTCTTGACTTTTGGTAAAATCTTTAGTTAAATAATGAATTATTATTCATTCGAGCCAGGAGAGGTGGAATCAGCTTGCAAAAATTGCAAAAAAATAAATCGGAAAAATATCATAAGATACTCAACAGTGCCGGAGCCGTGTTTGCAGAATTCGGATTTCATAAGGCCACTATCTCCCAGATAGCAGGGAAAGCAGGGGTCGCTGACGGTACATTGTACCTGTATTTTAAAAATAAAGACGATATTCTTTATCAATTTATCAGTTTTAAAACCCAGGATGTTTTTAAGAAAATGAATGCTGCGGTTGTGGATGGCCGGAATGCAGAAACCAAACTGAGGAATTTAATAAGGTGCCACCTGCAGGAGTTTCAAAATGATAGAAACATGGCCATTATTTTTCAGTCCGAGGTCCGATACCTCCGGGATATAGAATCCCAGATAAAGGATATCTCAAAAATGTACCTGGATCTTTTGTCAGATATCATTGAACAAGGTCAGGTTGAAGGATCCATACGTCAGGATCTTTTTGTCGGGCTTGTGAAGCGGTTTATCCTGGGAGCTGTGGAAGGGGTTATCAGTACCTGGGTTTCCGCCGATGGCCGTTATGATTTGGTGGCCATGGCAGATCCCCTTGTGGATCTCTATCTGACCGGTGTCAGAGGCGGATAAATATCATACAGTATATAAATGGTAAAAGTTTAGTGAATTAGGCTTTTTACTTGACGGCAATGGTCATGTTTATTAAAGCTAATGAGTTTAAATTCATTTTTGAAAAGAAAATATTGGGGAGGTAGTGTAGATGTCATCCATCATTGGTCCGGCGAGTTATAAATTGTTCGGGTTTTTCCCGACCGCCATTCTTTCGTTTATTGTGCCGGTTATTGGTATCGGTTTGTTTGTTTATATCATGGCACGGAGAATTGCACCCCTTGTAAGGGCTGCTCCAGATAGCAGGTTCGACAGGATTGACCAGCGCATCAAAAATCTTCTGGTCATCTGGCTGGGCCAGTTCCGCCACCCCCGATATATGTTGGCAGGTGTGCTGCATATTGTTATTTTTGCGGGCTTTCTGGTTTTGTCCATTCGCTCCACATCCCTGGTGGTCATAGGACTTTCTGATGGGTTTGTTATACCCGGATTCAACGGATTGCTCGGGTCTGTATACAATTTTTTAAAAGATTATGCCGCCACCCTTGTATTGGTTGCCTGTATTATCGCCGCCATCCGCAGGGGGATTTATAAACCCAAGAGGTATGCGGTTCCGGAAAAAATCGGTAAGGATCATACGGCGGAAGCGGTTTTCGTACTGGGGATCATTTCGACCCTGATGATATCTGAAAGCCTGTTCGAGGCTTCGGAACTTGCCTATGCCTTCCAGGCAACTGGTCAGACACATTTTCTGGCGCCCCTTTCCCTGGTTTGGATTTTCGAGGGGATGCTCTCCTCGGTTTCCCTGCAATTTCTCCAGGGAACGCATATCTTCATGTATTATGTCCATGATCTGTCCTTTTTCTTTTTCCTCTGCTTTTTGCCCATGGGCAAACATTTCCATGTTATCACCTCTGTTTTTAACGTCTTTTTCATGAGAGTTCAAAAAGGGAATATCAAACCGGTTCAGCATGGAATTAAAGACGAAGAGCTTGACAGCCTGGAATCCTTTGGTGTTAAACGACTGGAAGATTTTACCTGGAAGCATATGCTCGATTTTTATACCTGTGCCGATTGCGGCAGGTGTTCGGATCAATGTCCTGCCAATGCCGTGGGAAGGCC
>Ga0307987_1001464_pt1 | contig 12952 bp, 12 predicted proteins | sample EllFjometagen181_FD_203157 | JGI IMG/M metagenome (GOLD analysis project Ga0307987, IMG submission 203157) | Marine microbial communities from Ellis Fjord, Antarctic Ocean - #181 | ecosystem: Environmental > Aquatic > Marine > Unclassified | place: Southern Ocean | collected 2014-10-08
TTACGACAGCAATGAGTGCAACGAATGGCCAATTCGGTGACAAAAACTCTTCTCTTCTTTCCGTGCTTTCGGTGTTTTCCGTGGTTTAATCTCTTTCTAAAATGATTCTGTCATTAAAATGATTCTGTCGATAAAATTTTCTTAAAAATCATTCTGCAAACAATCTTTGAGGAACCGACCAACGGGAGATAGGCTGGAGTTTACGACAGCAATGAGTGCAACGAATGGCCTATCTGCGTAATCTGTGGACAAATTCTTTTGGTTAAGGCTCGGCCACCCTATGTAAATCAGCCTCTATTCTGTGACATCAAAAACCCAAAAAACGAATTATTACAAATTTAAACAATTTTAGCTTGACAAAAATTACGTTTTTTTGATACAAACACAAATCGTTTTTGAACGGAAAAGATTTTTTAATATTTTTTAAAGTTAAGAGAACCATGACATATATAAAAAAAACAGCAAAAAAAGTAGCAGTAAAGAAAACAAAGACTACTACTAAAAAAATTGCCGCAAAAAAAGTAGCAGTAAAGAAACCAAAAACTACTACTAAAAAAGTTGCCGTAAAAAAAGTAGAAATAAAGAAACCAAAAACTACTACTAAAAGAGTTGCCGTAAAAAAAGCAGAAGTAAAGAAACCAAAAGCTACTACTAAAAAAGTTGCCGCAAAAAAGGTTGCAAAACCAAAAGCTCCTAAAAAAACAAAAAAAGCTTTAGCAGTTGAAAAAGAAAATGCAGAAATCAGTGAGATGGCTGCAAAAATTGAAGCCGTTGCTGTTGCAATGAAAAAGAAAGCGAAATCTGAAAAAACTACTAAGAGTGAAAAAAGCAAGAAAAGAGATGAAGAAAATGAGTTAACCGACGAAATTTTCAACAAACCTCTTGTAAAAAAATCTAAAATAACACTCAAAGTTAAAAAGATTACTGCATCTTCAATCAAAAGAGAAAAAAAAATAAATACATCAACTGGAACTAGAAAAAAACTTACAGCAAAACAACTTAGAGGATATGAAGATAAGTTGAAAGAGCTTAGACAGCTTTATCAGGAGCAAGCAAAAAATCTTAGCAAAGACTCTTTTTCTAACAATGATGTCATCACGGCAGACGATGGCACCGCAGCCTTTGACCGCCAATTCTCTCTTGGACTTGCAAGTTCTGAGGGCGATATTCTTTTCGAAATTGACGAGGCGTTAATCAGAGTTAGAGAAAAGGCTTACGGTGCTTGCGAAGATTGTGGATGTATGATTGAACAACCAAGACTAGATGCTATTCCTTTTGCAAAAAGCTGCATTAAGTGTCAGGCAAAAAAAGAGCGTGATGCCGGCATACATTATAAACCTAAGATGTAATAACTAGGGCATCCTGTTCAATTCACAACCTGTGTGTTAACAAGGTGTTAACCTATACACAATAAACTAAAAGTGCAAGGGTTTTGCCCAGCTACTATTTAAGGCATATTAAGTCTAAGATTTAAGCTTATGTTCTTCTTAGTAGCTGGGTTAATATAAAGTTCGTCCAGTTTATGAATTTATAATGCGATATCACGCATCTTTTTGCACTGCAATGATGTTATCCCGCTTTGCGGGATCCCGCTCAGCGGGACCGAGAACTAAAGGCGAAATCATCTTAGTCCAAAAATATACGAAATCTCACATTAAACAGGAAACCCTAAACAGATGCTTTTAAACTTATTAATATTCTTTGTGGTCTTCATGGACCAGTTAGTAAAGTTTATTATTCATAAAAACCTGGCTCTACATCAAGAAATTGTTGTAATACCAGGTTTTTTTAATATTAACTATGTACAAAATACCGGTGCTGCATGGGGAATCTTTTCATCTCTAACATGGCTGCTTGGTTTACTATCTGTTGCCGCTTTCTTACTGGTTATAATATTCAGAAAAAAAATCTTCGACAATAATATATGGCACAAAGCGGCATACGTTCTACTTGCAAGCGGAATTGCCGGGAATATGATTGATAGATTAAAAAATGGTTACGTAGTGGACTTTATTCACCTGTACTTTGAATCTTACCACTTTCCATCTTTCAACATAGCAGACTCTTCCATATGCATTGGTGTCATATGCTACATCATTCCAAGCCTAATTGCACATTACAAAAAAACAATTAAGGAGTAGTTAAGTGTCAGGCGAACGACATTATTTCTTAACAGGTTGTACAGCCGCTGGCAAAACATCTGTGGCTCACCATATTGCAAAGCAAAAAGGTTACGCAATCTTATCCGCCGATTCAATGCAGGTTTATAAAGATATGAACATTGGAACTGCAAAAGCCAGCCAAAAAGAACTTGAAGAAGTTGAATACTACGGCATTGACATCTGTGAACCAACAAAAATCTATAGTTTGTGGGACTTCTACCAATACTCAAAACGTATATTCAAAGAAAACATAGATAAAACATTCATAGTTACTGGTGGAACGGGCTTATACATAAAAGCACTAACCCAAGGATTAAACGAACTTCCAAGTGCAGACGAAGACTTAAGGTCAACTTGGAAAGCCATCATAGAAGAAAAAGGTATATCGCCTATACAAAACAAATTACAAGAGATTGCACCTAAATATTTTCTCAAGATGACAAAAGATGACCAGGAGAATCCTCGAAGATTAATACGAGCTCTAGAATTGGTTCAATCTCCACAATACACAGATAAACCTGATGCATGGAACAAATCAAAAGAGAAAGTCGACTTAGTTGGTGTAACTATGCCAACAGAATTGCTTAATGCAAAAATTGAGAACCGTGTTTACCAGATGTATGATGAAGGTCTTATTGATGAAGTCCAAAACCTTCTAAACAAATATAAGTCCCTAAATAGAACAGCTCTACAAGCAATTGGATACGCAGAAGCAATTGCCTTTATTGAAAAAATATATTCTAAAGAAGAAGCCATAGAAAAAACAATTGTCAGAACCAGAAGACTCGCAAAAAAACAGAGAACATGGTTCAGACATCAGGCAAACATGGATTGGATTGATACAACCAATCTGACCTTAGAACAAACCTCCGACATTATCTTACAAAAGTGGGAAATTAGTTGAACAGTAGCGGAACGATTGCGAAACAATAGCAGAGCAGTAGCGGAACGATTGCGGAGCAATGGCGGAGCAGTAGCAAAGCAGTAGCAGAACGATTGCTAAACAATAGCAGAACAGTCGTTGAACGATTGCTAAGCCCCAGTCGACTAACGAATTTATGCTCTTTCCATACACTTTTCCCCTAATTATCAAAAAGGCGGTTGAAAAAACTTGAAACAATTGTTATTATTGCAATTCAACTATGTTTTGATAACACAAACTATAGAGAACCATGACTGCTAATATCAACCAAAATCCAGAACAGATTGCAAGAGATAAGATTGATCAAATGCTTGCTGAAGCAGGGTGGATAGTACAATCTAAAAAGAAAATTAATTTACATGCTGGCAAAGGAATTGCCGTCAGGGAATATCAGACAGATGTTGGTCCAGCAGATTATGTTTTATTTGTTAATCAGTCACCGGTTGGAATTATTGAAGCAAAACGGGAAGACGAAGGACAGCATTTAACTGTAATAGAAGATCAATCTACTGAATATGCAAATGCTAAATTAAAATATCTTAACAACGACCCCCTACCGTTCGTCTTTGAAAGCACAGGTACATACACAAGATTTACTGACCACCGAGATAAACTAACTCGTGAAACTCGTTGGCAACAACTGGATGAAGATATCACATACTCAAAAAATCAGCTGGACAAAAAGGTAGTTAATACAAGCCAGATAAGAAATATCATTCGAGAATTTAAAAGAGCTCTGAAAACTGAGATTTTCCCAAAAAGATTTGATGAAGATGGTGAGTATGAAGTTCCCAAGACACTAGTATTTGCAAAAACAGATAGCCATGCAGATGACATCATCAAAACTATACGAAAAGAATTTGATGAAGGAAATGACTTCTGCAAAAAAGTCACCTACAAAGCCGAAGAAGATCCAAAATCAATATTGAATCGTTTTAGAAATTCATACTACCCACGAATTGCAGTAACAGTCAACATGATTGCCACAGGAACAGATGTAAAACCGTTAGAAGTTCTTCTTTTTATGCGTGATGTCAAAAGTGTTAACTACTTTGAACAGATGAAAGGTCGAGGCACAAGAACAATAAACAGCGACTCTCTGCAACTGGTTTCAAAAACTGCAAACTGCAAAACACACTTTGTCATTGTTGATGCAGTTGGTGCAACAAAATCAAAAAAGACAGATAGTCGCCCTTTGGAAAGAAAACATTCAGTTCCTCTAAAAGATTTATTGGGTGCAATCACTATGAATGTCAACGATGAAGATCTATTCTTATCCCTTGCCAATAGACTAATTCGACTTGATAAGCAGATTACTGAAAAAGAACAAGAAAAAGTTCTTGAATATTCCGGGGATAAAAACCTGAAACAGATAACAAAAGATCTTATTACCGCATTTGATGAAGATGAAATAGAGAAAATTGCAAAAGAACGTATTGAAGATGTTCTACCTATGGATCGCCCACCGCAACTATTTGAGGAATTGAAAAACGAGGCTCAGCAGGAATTAATCACAAAGGCTGCAAGCACTTTTAATGGTGAACTTAATGAATATCTCGAAAATGTTCGCAAAGAACATGAGCAGCTTATTGATGATATCAACCTCGATACCGTTTCAAAGTCGCAATGGGATAGCTTTACCACAGAAAAGGCTCAAGAAACTATTGCAGATTTTGAAGAATACATTAAAGAGAACAAAGATGAAATACAAGCACTCAGCATATTCTATGATCAGCCATACAATCGAAGAAATATTACATTTGATATGATCAAAGCAGTTATGGATAAAATAAAGCTTGAAAAACCTATGCTGGCACCATCTTTCGTCTGGGATGCTTATGCAACAGTTGAAGATGTGAAGAGCAACCAACCAAAAGACGAATTAACCGCATTGGTCTCTCTAATTCGTCATGTTTGTGGAATCGATAAAGAGCTAAAACCTTTTGATAAAACTGTTGATGAAAACTTTAAGAACTGGATTTTCAAGCAGAATGCCGGACAACATAATCGATTTAGTGGCGAACAGGTAGAATGGTTAAGAATGATTAAAGATCATGTAGCAAGCTCTTACCACATTGAACGCGAAGATTTTGACTTAAATCCATTCAATGCTCTTGGAGGAATAGGCAAAATGCACCAATTGTTTGAAAGCAAAACCACCGATATTATTAACGAATTGAATGAGGTATTGGCTGCATAATGAGCTATGAAATTAACATTATGAAATTCGACGACCAACGGTCGCCGCTACAGCACGCTGTAAGAAATGCCAAACACTGCATTGTAGCGTCGATGGTTCATCGACGAATAGAAATAATATGTAAGTAAATGCACCCGACTCCGACGACCAGCGGTCGCCGCTACAGCATGCTGTAAGAGTGATCAGACACTGAATTGTAGCGCCGATGGGGCATCGACGAAAAAAGATGAAGAGGATGTCGATGGTTCATCGACGAAAACAAAAAGAAAGGACAATCTATGCCAAATAGGCTACAAAGACTAGACAACGTTTGGGAACTAAATCCTAGATATTATATAACTACTTGTACTTATAATCGGTTGTCAATTCTTACAAGACCAGATGTTTTTTCAATTCTTCAAGATGAGTTGAGTAAAGCTTTAACAAGGCATGGTTGGGCAATTGGTTCGTATTGCGTGATGCCTGATCATATTCATTTTTTTTGTACAGATGCGGAAAAGGGAATGAAACTCTTTAAATTTGTACAGGCTTGGAAACAATGGACATCAAAGAGAATTAAAAAGGCTCTAGATATTGATAATTCTATTTGGCAGAAAGGTTTTTTTGATCATTTATTACGTTCAGATGAAAGTTATTCGGAGAAGTGGGAATATGTTAGACAGAACCCAGTACGTACAGGCTTAGTTGAAAATGCAGATGATTGGAAATATTGGGGATATGTTGATTATAAGTGAGTTTGGGGTGATTGAAAGAAAATATGCAAGTATGCATATGATTCGACGACCACCGGTCGCCGCTACAGCACACTGAAAGAGATGTCGCACACTGAACTGTAGCGTCGATGGTTCATCGACGAATAGGTTTGAAAGAAAAGTAAACTTTTGATAGAATAGAATTTGTATTGAATAGGATAAAACCATGGCAAAAACAAAAATAGAATGGACAGAAAGCACTTGGAATCCAATTACAGGGTGCACGAAAATTAGTGATGGTTGCAAATACTGTTATGCCGAAGTTATGACAAGACGACTAAAGGCTATGGGGCAACCCAAATACCAGAATGGTTTCAAATTGACTATACATCCAGACTCCTTACAAGAACCATATAAATGGAAAAAACCCAAAATGATTTTTGTCAACTCAATGAGTGATCTTTTTCACAAAGATGTACCAATTGAATTTATACAAGAGCTATTCAAGGTAATCAAAGAAAACCCGCAACATGTTTTCCAAATACTAACAAAAAGAGCGGATATTCTTTATGATTATGATTCAAAAGGTCTTTTAGATTGGCCCAGCAACCTTTGGATGGGTGTGACTGTTGAAAATGCAGATGTAACAGAAAGAATTGACTACCTAAGAAAGACTGGGGCAAAAGTGAAGTTTCTATCTTGCGAGCCATTACTTACAGCAATTCCCAATATGAATCTTGATGAGATCGAATGGGTAATCGTTGGAGGAGAAAGCGGACGAACTCCCAGACCAATAAAAGAAGAATGGGTTGTAGACATCCAACAACAATGCTCTAACTCAAATTCGGCATTCTACTTCAAACAATGGGGCGGAACTAATAAAAAGAAAAATGGCAGAAAACTGCAAGGTAACACCTATAGTGCAATGCCAGAACTGCAAATGGCATAAGATATTTATATGGCTAATGAAATGATGATTGATTTCGACGACCAGCGGTCGCCGCTACAGCACGCTGTGAGAAATGCCACACACTATACTGTAGCGTCGATGGTTCATCGACGAAAAAAACACAACAAGAAAACATGAAATATTTATATGATTAATGAATTTAAAGAACTTAATGATGATTGGGTTGAATGTACCTTAGGAGCTGTCTGTGATGTAAACATGGGACAATCGCCGCCATCATCAACGTACAATACAGACAAAATAGGATTACCATTCTTTCAAGGAAAAGCTGAATTTACCGAGCTTTATCCCGTTGTCAGGAAATGGTGTTCACAACCTAAAAGAACTGCAAAAAAAGGAGATATTCTACTATCGGTAAGAGCACCAGTTGGCTCAACAAATATTGCAGATCAAGATTGTGCAATAGGACGAGGATTAGCCGCAATTTCATGGAGCATGTCCAACTCATATATATGGTACTACTTAAAGTCAATTAATCAAAAACTCGACAGTCAAGGGACTGGCACCACTTTTAAAGCTATTTCTGGAAATATACTGAAATCACAAATTTTCCCTCTCCCGCCCCTAGCAATCCAACGTGCCATCGTTTCAAAAATTGAAACTCTATTTTCGGATTTAGACAATGGCATTTCCAACCTAAAAAAAGTACAGGAACAACTTAAAATATACCGCCAAGCCGTCCTCAAAAAAGCCTTCGAGGGGGAGTTTTCTTCAAATATAGGAAAAAAGAACAGAAACATAATTCAACTTGGAGATGTCATTGACAAACCAAAGTATGGAACCTCTAAGAAATGTTCAGAAAATTCACATGGTGTTGCCGTTTTAAGAATTCCAAATATAGGTTTAGGCTTTATAAATACTGAGGTACTAAAGTATGCCGAATTTGACAGCAATGAAATTTCAACCTTAGCCTTAAAAGAAGGCGACATATTAACAATCAGATCTAATGGTAGTATTGATTTGGTTGGAAAATGTGCTGTAATCACAAAAGATGACACCAAATATTTATATGCAGGCTATTTAATTAGACTTAGACCCAATCATTCCAAGATCAATTCGAAATACTTGCTTCACTGTTTAAAATCACATGAATTAAGAATTCAAATTGAATCCAAAGCAAAATCTACAAGTGGCGTAAACAACATTAATTCTAAGGAACTACAAAGTCTTAACATTCCAATATTCCCCTTGAAAGAACAGCACAAAATAGTCCGCGAGATAGAATCTCGGTTATCAGTATGTGACAAGATTGAGGAAAGCATAGCTGAAGCATTAGAAAAGGCAGAAGCTCTACGCCAAAGCATTCTGAAAAAAGCATTTGAGGGAAAACTTCTCTCTAAAGCAGAAATTGAAGCCTGCAAACAGGATGCAGATTACGAACCAGCCAGTGAGTTATTGAAAAAGATTAACAAAGATAAGCTTAAAAAATCTTAGATTTCTGTTTGAGGGAATAAAAGTAAAATATATATTTTCGACGACCAACGATCGACGCTACAGTACAGTGCAAGAGATACCTGACACTGAATTGTAGCGTCGATGGCTCATCGACGGATAGGGATTGAAGAAAGAGCAAAGTTTTAACAAATGAATATGCAAGTATGCATATGACCCGACGACCAGCGGTCGCCGCTACAGTACACTGTAAGAGATGCCGAACACTGAACTGTAGCGTCGATGGCTCATCGACGAAAACTATAAATTTAAAAAAATAAAAAGATAATGATTGATTATACTTCACCATTACTATATAATTATCGGCAACAAAACCTGCCACGCTTCCCATGTGAACAGCGCACCCGGGCGGGTTTTCGATTTTAATATCCAGAGTCTATATGAAATACACTAAAAAAGCACTTTCCATTGAACAGCAAATAGCTTTATTGAAATCCCGAGGTCTCATTATTGATGATATTCAAAATGCCAGACATTATTTATCCCAAATCAGCTACTATAGACTGCGTGCATACACATACCCCTTTCAGAATAATGATAATCAAAACCATAACTTTATCAAAAAAATGACATTCTCTGATATTATTGATCTTTACATATTTGACCGAAAGTTGAGATTATTCATTTTTGATGCAATTGAAAAAATTGAGATCGCACTACGAACAAAAATTATTTACGAATTCTCATTAAGTTATGGCAGTCATTGGTATGAAGATGAGAATTTATATCGCAACAGTCATTTTTTTCAAAAGAATCTAGAATCTATAAGAACAGAAATAGACCGTTCAAATGAAATATTTATAGATCACTATAAAAAGAAATATTCCGAGCCTAAATATCCTCCTTCATGGATGAGTCTTGAAGTCATTTCTATAGGTTCATTAAGTAAACTTTATTCTAATCTAAAAAGTGGAAAAGAGAAAAGACGAATTGCAAAATCATTGGGATTGCCAAATCATATATTTCTTGAAAGCTGGATCCACTCATTTGCAAGTTTAAGAAATTTTTGTGCTCATCACAGTCGTATTTGGAATAGACGTTTCACAATAAAACCCAAACTTCCTAATGATACAACATATGATTTTATAAAAAACAAATCATTGAATATAAACAAACTATATGCACAACTTTGTTGCATTAAATATGTTATCCAAATAATAGATCCTTCGAATAAGTTTTCAACTGACTTAAAAGAATTATTAGGTACCAGCTCTTTAATTGATATTAAAGAGATGGGGTTCCCTCCAGATTGGGAAGATGAGAAAATCTGGAACAACATGTAAAACCAAAAACAAACAGAAAAATAAAATATAGTAACTGTATTAAACCCAGATAATTTCGGATAAAAACCTTGCGTTAAGATGCTAACCGGAAAAAATAAGCTTTAACCCGGAAATTTCCGGATAGACAGAAAATCAGGAAAAATGACAAATACAAATATAATATCAAAAATTTGGGGACTCGCCAGCGTGCTTCGTGACGACGGTGTGAGTTATGGCGATTATCTGGAACAAATCACTTACCTGCTATTTCTCAAAATGGCAGATGAGTTCAGCAAACCTCCTTACAATAAGGAATTGATATTTCCAAAACTGAAAGATGCGGAAGGTAATGAGATTGATGATGGAGAAGTTTGTAATTGGGAAACTCTTTCAAGCAAGCGGGGTGCGAAACTTGAAGCGTTTTACGTACAGCTTTTACGCTCTTTAAGTACTGAAAAGGGAACATATTATGAACAAACAAACATCATATAATTCTGAAATCAGAGACATTCATGCTGTTGCAGAAGAGACAAAAAATCTTCACGATACACTTTCTGACAAACTCAAACCACGAGAATTAGCACTGGAACACGGTGTGGAAAACATCCCTGATGTCGAACTTCTGGCAATAATACTAAGAACAGGAACGCCAAAAATTAACGTCGTCAGTCTTGCAAGATACCTTCTTAACAAATACGGCAGTCTATCTACTATCTCACAAATGCCTATAGATGAACTGACAAGAACAAAGGGTATAGGACCTGTCAAGGCTCTTGAGCTCAAGGCTTCTCTCGAATTGGCACAACGTCTGAATAGTGAAAGAATAAACAGTAAATCAGAACCTTTCTCAACCCCAGAACGTGTTGCTGAAATATTCAAAACAAAAGTTCTAACACTTGAAACAGAAAACATATGGGTACTCCCTCTAGATTCAAAAAACTATCTAAAGTCAAAACCTATTTCAATATCACAAGGCACAATTAATTCATGCCTAGCGCATCCTAGAGAAATTTACAAAGTGGCAATCCAACTATCTGCTGCGTCAATCATTGTTGTACACAACCACCCTTCGGGAGATCCAACACCTTCAAAGCAAGATGTTGAACTCACAAAACAACTCATTGAGTCTGGAAAGATTATCGGCATAAAGTGCTTTGACCACATCATCATAGGAAAAGAACGAGAAGGTCAATTCTCATATTACTACAGCACAAGAAGAGAATTAAATTTAGACTTTGAATAACATAATAATGCAGGCTCTTTCTGTGTTTTAGTGGGTGAACCTAAAATCCTTTAAATTCGACTGCGTTGCAGTCGTTGCATTAATAATGATTGAACCTTGAAGTGCAACGCTTATGAATATAGTAAGATCTCCTGCCGCTAGGGAATATTCCCGGGTTTTATTTTACCTATCTGCTCAAATACGAGGTTGATCTGCCGTTTCGAAAAATAAATGGCGGGTGGGCACGATAGCTCGTCTATCGTGCCCTCCCGCCAAATTTACATCGGCTTACAAATCACCACGGCAGAGGATGGTTCGTGATTGAAAAATACCTGAAATAGTCTGCGGAAGAACTTGCCTCTTTTGAAAGCTTGACAGCGCGGATTTCAGCAGCCGCTTTCAATATCGCATCTTTACGTTCAGTCGAGTCAGAAATATCGGCGAAACGCCTGCCAACCAGGTCTTCATCTGAAAGGGAGAGAAGTTCTTTCATTCTGCTTTCAAGAGCTTTACCTGCAAACAAGCGGTTGTCCGGACAGGAATGAACCTCCCGTGCGCTCATCAATCGCCCGTCCTTTCCAGGAAAAACAATAGAATGGCTCAGGTCAGTCATAACCCATTTGCCATCAGCATAAGCTTCTGCAATAGCATGTGAAGACAATCCGTTTGAATAAAAGAGAAAAACCAGACGCGCCGGAATACCCTGACTTTGCGCCATCCGAATAAATACCCGTGCCTGTTCGTTGCACCACGCAACTCCGCTTTTCAGTAAGGCATCCTCATCAAAAGCCCGGTCAGCATCCACCCGCCACCTAGAGAGGGGAGCAACACTCGGATGGGGCAAGTTGGGGGACAGATTTTTCACCAGCAGAGTCACCTTTTCAGTTTCACTTTGCACACCTTTCACCAGTTCTTCCGCCAGACGCTCCACCCTAGGCAATATGCCCTTCCGGTATTCAACGGAGAGCGGTGTGTATTCCCCGTAAAGATAATCACTGGTTTCAGGGCAATAAAGGATCCCCCGGTTCCCCTGGTAAAAATCAATTCCCGCACATCCTGTCGCAAAGATATCCCCACGGGTCTCGTGATCAGGCATTGCCATTGCTCCGACATAAGGGGCAACCCACTCCGGCAGGTCCTCTTTGACCCACTCCGGCACTTCTGCTTTACTTTCCATGATACTTACTCCTTTTTGTTGAATTCGATACATAAACATTTCGTAACCGTTCATTGCTCTAGAATGCATAAGATGTGGCCACTTCACTGCGTTCGTTGCTTTAGATAAACTAAAGCCTCGCTTCGCGGGCCATAAGACACTTTCGCCTTTAGCTCACGGTCCCGCTGGGCGGGATCCCGCAAAGCGGGATAACAGTGTTGCATGGCAAAAGGTTATGTATTATTGCATTACAAATCCATAAACTATATGAACTTTATATTAACCCAGCTACTAAGAAGAACAGAAGCTTAAATCTTAGACTTAATATGCCTTAAATAGTAGCTGGGCAAAAGCCTTGCACTTTTAGTGTGTTTGCCATAGTATAACACCTTATTAAAACAGAGGTTATGAATTGAACAGGATGCCCTACCAAACCCAATCTAATAAAATGCATATTAGCTTAACTTTTAGCAAAATGAAAGCATAGAAATTTTTTCTTTTTTTTCTTTTTTAGCTGAACTAGATTGAGGTATTTATTATAAACTTTGCGCCATGACAAAGACCATGATTTTACAAGGGCGCGAGGTGAGCGATGCGGAAAACCCGAGCCTTCCCTGGTACCCGTCTTGGGCTAATGTGCCTTGCACCCACGCCGACGGAATGCCGGGCTGATCCTGAACCATTTTAAGGTAGCTCAACCTTCTAGGTTGTTGGCGTTCTTCTGCCTAGCTTGCTAGTCCCGGCATGCGGGATGGAAGCATGCGTTACATTAAAACATTGCTAAAACTCTTCTCTGCGTTCTCTGTGCCTCTGTGCGAGAAAACTCTTCCATTCCCACGGGTTTACACCCTGGACTATACGCTATCGCTCCCGTGGAGCCAAAACAAAATTGCTAACAGGCATTGTTCCATAAA
>Ga0307987_1001466_pt1 | contig 12946 bp, 6 predicted proteins | sample EllFjometagen181_FD_203157 | JGI IMG/M metagenome (GOLD analysis project Ga0307987, IMG submission 203157) | Marine microbial communities from Ellis Fjord, Antarctic Ocean - #181 | ecosystem: Environmental > Aquatic > Marine > Unclassified | place: Southern Ocean | collected 2014-10-08
TGAAAATATTTCTGATGGTTTATATATCATTGATAACAAAAGAAAAATTACATTTTGGAATAAAGCTGCTGAACAAATAACTGGTTTTACATCAGAAGAAGTTTTAGGGCACTGTTGTGCAAATAATGGGTAAAACTAAACATTCCGTAGTAAATCGCCACAGAATTTTATATTTTTAGCCACAAAATAGCATTAAAATCACTTCCAGAAATTAAAGAAATTTTTAATGATATAAATGGGAAGTGATAAAAACTGATTAATTAGATATTATTGAGGTTAAAGTCAATGAAATTTAATTAATTTCTATGGTGATTTACTACGATTTGTTTATAAATACCCAATATTAAACCTTACAATTTACATTTTAAAGTGAAAAAGTGTAGACAATTTAGGATTAAGGTAATAGTTTATACTGAATATATGGTTTTATATCATGTATTTAGGAATTCTATGGCGATTTACTACGGAATGTTTAGTTTTACCCATAGTTCGCGTTCAACGTTTCAATGGTGGCAAACTTCTACATAAGAGTTGTATTGTATGTCTTATTCGACTTAAAGAACAGATTTTCGACATAAATGAAAAGCTTAAAATTGAGAATATAATCAATGAAGAGTTTTGTTGATTTCTTTAACTATATTTTTCAGCATTGATCGAAATATAAAATAATGAGAAGGGTATAGACCATACCAATATAAACGCCCAAGTATTCTTAATGGATCAAATATAGCTGTAACTCTTATCTTTGACTTATTTTTGTTAATACTAATAACATCAAATTCTAACCAGGCCCTTCCAGGTAATTTCATTTCTGCTTTGAGGCATAATAAAGTATCTGGTATAAATTTTTCTACACGCCAGAAGTCTACAGCATCACCAATTCTAAGAAATTCCTGATTTGAACGACCTCTTTTTAACCCAACTCCTCCAATTAATAAATCAATAAAACCTCTTGCCTTCCAAAGTAGTTCATATCCATACCAGCCTGTACTACCTCCAATTTTTTCAATTGGTTTAAAAGCAATATTTTTAGAAACATTTACAGAAATTGCTTTGGTATATATAACTCTTGAACCAAAATTAGAATGAAACTTTGGTTCATCATACCCTGAAGATGAAACAGCATCTGACCACCTTGTAGTTGCAAATTTCTTATCCTCATTATTGATTGCCCGCCTTATTGCATTTTCTGTTCCCATAGGCTTTATCTTGAATAACTTTATAGCTTCATCATTGGTTACTACTGTCGTATTTGTTATTCCATGAATAAGTTTTCTACCAATTCTTGCATATAGAGGAGTTACAAGACCTAGCCAAAGGCTCGATAAATATGGAGTTAAAAAAGGAACAGGAATCATAAAAATTTTTATTCCTCTTACTCTTGCATATATTTTCATTATATCACCATATGATACCTGATCTGTTCCTCCAATTTCAAATAATTTATTTTTATCTGTATCTAGGTAAAGTGCTTGAAATAAATAGTTAATTACATCTTCAATGCTTATTGGTTGTGCTTTAACTGACACCCATTTTGGTGTTATCATAATTGGAAGTTTCTCTACTAGTGATCTTATCATTTCAAATGATAAACTCCCTGAACCAAGTATAATAGAAGCTCTAAATTCAATTGTAACTATACCTGACTTTGAAAAAATTTTACCAACATCATGTCTACTTTTTAGGTGATGTGAAAGTGAATCACTTTCATCTCCAAGACCCCCTAAGTATATAATTTTTTTTACTCCGCTTTTATAAGCTGCTTTTGAAAAATTTTCTGCTGCAATTCTATCTTTCTCAATAAATGAGTTGGCTTTAGATGCCATTGAATGTATTAAATAATATGCGATATCAATATTTTTTAAAGCATCTGGAAGGGTTTTATATTTTAGAACATCAGCCTTGACGACTTCAATATTAGAATTTACTTTGTTCTTAAGTACTGCTGGATTGCGTGTTAGACATCTTACTTTACATCCTGTTGAACATAATTTATCGAGTAATCTACCACCTATGTAGCCTGTTGAACCTGTCAGTAGAATGTTCAAATCTTCAAGTTGTTGTTTTGTTTTTGTCATCATTTGCTTTGATTTAAAATTAGGGAAATAATGATTGATATTTAATTAAAAAATTAATTTAATGTGATGTCATATAATTTTAAGATTACATTGACTCAATTAATATTTCTAGGTTTAAATGTTATTATTTACGATCAAACTGTTAAATTATTTGTAATATAGAGTAATTTAAATAACTATATATGGATAGAATTTCACTTTAAAACGTTACATAAATATTAAAAATGGGAATAATATGGATACAAAAGAAAAAGCAATAAATAAAGTTACAAAACTGCTTAATGAACAAAAATTTTGTGTTCTTGCTACAATGTCTGAAAAGTATCCTTATTCTACTCTGGTGGGTTTCTATACCAACAGAGATAATTCAGAAATGATTTTTGGTACCCTGAAAAATACTTGTAAATATAATAACCTTATAAATTATCCTTTAGTCTCTTTCATTGTTTCGGATAGGAAGAATAACTCTTTGGATATAAAAAATGCTTCAGCACTGACCGCTTTAGGTAAGGCAGATATAATTGATAATGGTATAGAAAATTATAAAATAAAATTTCTTGCAAAGCATCCATATATGAAAGAGTTTATAAGAGATCCACAATGTGCTCTTTTTAAGGTAAAGGTTGAACGTTATATACTTGTAACAGAATTTCAGAAAGCGATAAATATAGTATTATGATTAATTCTTCAAAAATTAAAGTAGGGATAAGTAGCTGTCTATTAGGACAGAATGTAAGATATGATGGGCAGCATAAACTTGATAGATACTTAAGAGATAATCTTGGAGAGTTTGTAGAATGGTTACCGATTTGCCCAGAAGTAGAGTCTGGTATGCCTATCCCTCGTGAAGCAATGAGCTTAAATGGAGATAAAGATAATCCAGAGCTCATTACTATTAGATCTAGTACAAATATGACAGAAATGATGAAAAGCTGGATTGTTAAAAGGCTTCATGAACTGGAATCAGAAAATCTCTGTGGCTTTATTTTTAAAAAAAAGTCTCCCAGTTCAGCACTATACGATGCTAAAGTACATAATGACCAAGGTTTTCCCTATGCAAAATCTCCAGGTTTATTTGCAAAAGCTTTTGTTGAAAAATTTCCTCTTATACCTGTTGAAGATGAAGGAAGAATGCATGACCCAGGCTTAAGGGAAAACTTTATTGAGCGGGTTTTTGTCTATTCTAGATGGCAGCAAATGTTGAAAAGTATCAAAATAAAAAATAGACTTTCAGAGTTTCATCGTAGAAATAAACTTATAATTATGGCACACAGTCCTTCAAAAACATCTATTTTAGGTAAAATAGCTTCTGATACAAATTCAGATTCTACCTCAAATCAAAATGAATATATAACAATATTAATGAAAGAGCTTAAGCAACCTGCTCCAGTAAAAAAGCATGTAAATGTTCTGCAACATATACTTGGGTACTTCAAAAATGATCTTACGCCATGGGAGAAAAAGGAGCTTCTTTGCATTATTGACAATTATCATCAGTGCCTTATCCCTCTAATAGTACCATTGACTTTATTGAAACATTATATTGCAAAATATGATAAAGGATATTTGAAGGAACAGTTCTATATATACCAGCATCCTGCAGAACTAAAATTAAGAAATCATGTTTGATAATGGTAATATCTAATTTAGATATCTGGTAAATAATATAATATTATTTTTATGCAACGTTTCAGGCCTGAAGCAATAATGATGTAAAGGTTTAACTGCTACAATATCTAATAACAAACTATATAAATAAAAAATAAACTATTAAAACTTTGGTGCATATAATGGGTAAGAATAAAACAAATGAACCAATTGCTGTTATAGGTATTGGCTGTAGGTTTCCAGGCGACTGTGATAATCCTCAAGAGTTCTGGAATATGTTGATAGATAAAACAGATGCTATTGTTGATATACCTAAGGAAAGATGGGATAAAGAGCTTTATTTTCATCCAGACAAGAGCGTTAAAGGCAAAATGATAGTCAAACAGGGCGGATTTATAAAAGATATTGATATGTTTGATGCCTCATTTTTTGGTATTCCTCCTATCGAAGCAAGACGAATGGACCCTCAGCAGAGACTCCTTTTAGAAAAATGCTTTATGGCTGTTGAAGATGCTGGCTTAAAACTTGAAAATATTTCAAATACTTCAACTGGTGTTTTTATAGGAATTTCTACACAGGAGTATTCTGGAATTCAGAATGATTACTTTGCAAGAAACTATATAGATGTTCATACAAATACTGGTGGTGCTCTGAGTATTGCAGCAAATAGAATATCATATATGTTTAACCTTAAAGGACCCAGTTTTGCTGTTGATACTGCTTGTTCTTCTAGCCTGGTAGCACTTCATTTAGGTTGTCAAAGCATTTGGAATAATGAATCTGAAATGGCTTTTATAGGTGGCGTGAATACTATTCTTAAACCAGAAATTCATATTGGTTTCAGTACTGCAGGTTTTCTAGCACCCGACTGCAGGTGTAAGTCTTTTGATGCCTCTGCAAATGGTTATGTGAGAAGTGAAGGTATAGGTGTAGTCCTTCTCAAACCTCTCAAAAATGCACTTAAAGATAGAGACAATATATATTGTACAGTTGTGGGCTCTGCTCTTAATGAAGATGGAAGAACAACTGGAATTGCAATGCCAAACACGGATTCACAACAAAAACTTATAGCTAAAGTATATAATAATGCATCAATAGATGTAAATTCCGTAGATTACATTGAAGCACATGGAACTGGAACAGCTGTGGGTGATCCAATAGAAGGAAATAGCATAGGTAGAACATTATGTACCAAACGTTCTAAAACTTTATATGTTGGTTCTGTTAAAAGTAATATTGGACATTTAGAGTCAGGCTCAGGAATAGCTGGCTTTTGTAAACTTGCATTAAGTCTCAAAAATCGTGTAATTCCTCCTAATATACATTTTAAAAACCCTAACCCTGAAGTTTTTTTTGAAAAATATAAAATTACAATCCCTACTGACATTGTTGAATTTAAAGGCTCAGATGAGATTGTTGGTGGTATTAATTCATTTGGCTTTGGCGGTGCAAATGCTCATGTCATCGTAAAATCATTAGCTGATAACAGTTCACAAATAAATACTGATAATAAGCTTATTGAACCTCTACTTTTTTCTGTTTCAGCTCAAATAGAGGAAGCTCTAAAAAAGCTAGTAGAGAAGAATATTGATTTTATAATAGAAAATCAACCTGGTTTTACTGACTTTTGCTATTCCTCGGTTATTAGAAGGTCTGTTCATCGTTATACAGTATCATTTTCAGCTCTTTCAAATGATGATATAATAAAAAAGCTCAAGCTGTACTTAAACTCTCCGCAAAATAAAGAGATTTCAACTGCTAAAAAAATCCTTGATGGAACAGAAAAAGTAGGTCTGGTTTTTTCAGGTCAGGGAGCTCAATGGTATGCAATGGGGCGAAAACTTTTAAATACTGATGAAAGCTTTTATAAACAGATACAGACCATTGATTCAATGCTTGAAGAATTAGGATGGCTTGATGGTAGAGTTAAACTTATTGATGAACTCCTTAAAGATGAAAATGAAAGCAGAATAAATAAAACTGAAATAGCCCAACCTGCAATATTTGCTGTTCAAATAGGATTATATAATATACTTAAAACTTCTGGTTTAAAAGTACATGGTATAGTAGGACACAGTATAGGAGAGGTTGCAGCAGCTTACGCATCAGGAGCTTTAAGTCTTGAGGAGGCAGTAAGAATTGTTTATTGGCGAAGTAGATGTCAATCTATTCTTGCAGGAAGAGGGACAATGGTTTCAATTGCACTTAGTGCTGAAGACTACATGTCTAAATTCTCAAGTATTGGTGCTGAAGTTGCTGCTGTAAATGGAAGCGATATGATTACAGTTGCCGGTTCTCATAATTCGGTTGAAGCTTTATTATCCATGCTTGAAAAAGAAGGTGTTTTTTATAGAGTTCTGGACATTGATATACCTTTTCACTGTAATATTATGGAAGAACTTGAAAGTTCTTTTAAAAATGGACTCAAAGAAGTAAATTGTAATAATACTGATATAAGTTTTTACTCAACTGTTACTGGTAATCAGTATAGAGGATCTGAACTTGATAATAATTATTGGTATGAAAACATAAGGAAGCCGGTACTGTTTAAAAAAGCAATTTCCAATATGACTTCAGACGGTATTTCTGTCTTTATTGAGATAAGTGCACATCCCATCCTTTCAAGATACTTAGAAGAGGAGCTTAGCGAAAATTCTCTGCAGGGAATAGTCTGCCATACACTGAATAAAAAATTAGATGATGATATTTCTATTCAGGAGTGTATTTTATCTCTACGTTCTTCTGGGGTAAATCTAAACCTTGAATATCTTTATCCTGAAAGTGCTCATTATATTCAATTACCTCATTACCCATGGCAAAAAGAAAAATTTTGGATTGAACCTGAGCAGACTAGAGTTAATAGAATTGGTCTTAAATATCACCCTCATTTAAAGAGAAGGCAAGATTCAGCTGTTGATAAAAACTCTAAAACATGGGAAGTTGAGCTTGATCATAGAAGCCAGCACTATATTGCTGACCATAAAGTACAGGGACCTATTGTTTATCCTGGAGCAGGTCATGTAGAATTGGCTTTTGCAGCTGGCATCGAACTTCATGGAATGGGTAAATTTGCTCTTGAAAATATTAGATTTGATAATCCACTATTTTTGAATAGTGGGCAGGATCCTTATCATGTTCAGTTATCTGTTACATCAGATCTTGGAAGGTATGGTGTCTCAAGCAAAAAAACTCTAAATGACTTTGAATGGAAGGTTCATTCCACTGGTTTTATAACACCATTACCTGAAAGTAAAATTAAATTTGATGAAATAATTGATACTATAAGGCATCGAGTAAAATACCCTGTTGATGTTGACGGTATGATTTCTTCACTGATTAAAGATGGTCTAATGCTCGGGCAGTCTTTCAGAGGATTACAGGAACTTTGGAGTTCTGATGGAGAGGCATTGGGAAAAATAATTGTTCCTGAGTCAATTATTCCAGACTTTTCAGATTTTAATATCCATCCAGCCTTGCTGGATGCATCATTTCAGTCAGCATTTGGTATTATTTACGGTAAGGGGGATTTTGGTGTTCATATTCCTATAAAAATTCGAAAAATAAGGGTTTTTGATAAAGCTGAATCTAATATTTTATGGAGTTATGCAAAATCAGTTAAACGTGACCATGAACTACTTATATGTGATATTATTATTTTTGATAGTAATGGGAAAGTGCTCATTGAAATAGAGGGTTTTACTGCAAAATATTTAAAGGGTTCAAGAGAAGAACGAGAATATACTCCTGACCAGATGATATATAACTTCAAATGGTTTATGGAAGATTCACCACTAAGCTATTCTTTTAGAAATACAGTGAAGAGTTTAAAGGTACCTTGTTCATTAAATAAGGTTCTGAGTGAAGCAGTAGATGAAATAAAATCAACTGAGACTGACAGAAGATTCAGAAATGAATTTACTCCTTTGCTATATGAATTAACTCATAGCCTGATATATGAGGCTATGATGGAACTTGGTATTGTTTTTAAACCTAAAACTAGAATAGAGTTTAAAGAGTTAATTAATAAAGTTGGTCTTTCAAAAAGGCACTTAAAGCTATTTTCTAAAATAATAGAAACGCTTATATCTGAAAATATATTTGAACAAAAAGATGAGTTTTTAATTGTTAAAAATATGCCTTCATTTAGGACATCTTCAGAGCTAGTGAGTATTATAAGAGATAATTATAAAGAGTTTATGCCCGAAGTTGAACTTGTTGTAAGGTGTGGAATAAATTTGCCTGATATTCTTAAGGATAAAGTTGATCCTCTAACCCTGTTATTTCCTGAAGATGATTGGGATACAACACTGAAATACTATATAGAATCATATACTTTCAAAAAATATAATATTATTCTTTGTAAAGCGTTGGAATTTATCACAGGTGAATTATCTCCAAACAGAACTTTGAGAATCTTGGAAATAGGGGCTGGAACTGGTGGTGTTACGGGAAGTATTCTACCAATACTTCCACAATGTAATACTGAATATTACTTTACTGATGTTTCAGGTCTCTTTCTAGATAAAGCTAAACATAGGTTTAAAGATTTTCCTTTCGTTAAATATAGCTTACTTAATATAGAAGAATGTCCTCTTGAACAGGGATTCTATGAAAACTCATTTGATATAGTAATTGCATCTGATGTTATACATGCAACAAAATATATTAACAGAACTTTAGATAATATAGAAAAACTTATTTGTCCAGGAGGTCAGATTATTTTTCTAGAAGTAACAAAACTTCCACCCTATGTTGATATTTTGTTTGGACTTACAGAAGGTTGGTGGTTATTTGAAGATTATGATATAAGACCTAACCAATGTACTATGTCTATTAATCAATGGCAATTAGTACTTCAAAAAAGGCAATATGATGATATTAATTTAATATCGGATATTAATGATGTGGATGATGATTTTGGTCAGACCTGTTTTTTCCTTCAGAAAAACAAAGAACTGAAAATTAAACCTCTAGAAGCTGAGCATGATATTGACCATTTTTGGCTTTGTCTTTCTGACGAATCAGATAAAACTGAACTTTTAAGAGAATATTTATATTCTAAAGGTGCTGGACTAGAGGTAATCAATGTTGAAGGAAATGAAAGTATTGAAAGGAATATATCTGATACTTTAATAGAGCTTTCAGACAATAAGAAGTTTAAAGGGGTTATTTATATTCCTTCAACTAATAATGATTTAGATAATTTGAATTTTAATAAGTATGTAAGACTTGTGAAAATATTTACTGATATAGTTAAATACCTTCATAATAGTAGAGGTCTTGATCTGGATGTTTGGATTATTACATCACAATCTCAAAAAGTTCTTAATGATGATAAAGTTTTTCTTGATCATAGTCCTTTGTGGGGAATTGGGCGAGTTGCCATAAATGAACCACCGCATATAGCAGTAAAACTTGTAGATATTTCTGAAAATTTATATAAAAATGAAATTAGGCTTTTAGCTCAAGAGCTTGTAATGTCATGTGGGAATACTGAAATTCCTCAGGAAATAGCTTATAGAAACGACTGCAGATATATTCTTAAAATGGTAAGAGACAGTAGTAGTACATATTCTGAAAAAATTAAAGTTAAAGCTGAAGAATATTCATTTGAAGCTAATTTTGAAACAAAAGGAATATTGAACTCAGTTTATTTTAAAGAAAATGAATTACAACCTCTAAAAAATGATGAAGTGATTGTGAAAAACTTATATTCACCTCTTAATTTTAGAGATATTATGCTTGGTAATGACAGATTACCAGACACAGCTCAAGACAATGGTATTTTTCTTGATAAACTTGGTCTCGAATTTGCCGGGGAAATATTGAAAAAAGGTGTTGATGTCCATGATCTTCAGGTTGGAGAAAGAGTTATAGGTTTTGCCTCAGGCTGCATAAGTGGAAAAATTAAGGCAAAAAGTTATCATTGTACTAAGATTCCACCCGAAGTAGACTTATTAGATATTTCTACTACCCCTATGGCATATTTAACAGCTTATTTCAGCCTTGTGAACCTTGGTGATATAGATTCATGTACCTCTATATTAATTCATTCTGCTGCAGGAGGTGTGGGAAGTGCTGCAATAGAAATTGCAAGAAAGTTTAATTTAAAAATTTTCTGTACAGCAAACGTAGAAAAGCATAATTATTTGCAGAACAAAGGGATAAAATATATTTTTGATTCCCATTCTTATAGTTACTCAGAAGAAATACTGGAGTTGACTGATGGTCTTGGAGTTGACTTAATCCTTAATTCACTTTCAGGAATGCATATAACTAAATCTTTAAAATGCCTAGCACCTTTTGGAAGATTCATTGAAATTGGTAAATCTGACCTTCATTCAGGTAGTCAGATAGACCTTTCACTTTTAAAAGATAGTCAGTGTCTAATGATATCAGATATTGATAGGCTTTTAAAAGAAAGACCGGATGTATGCAAGAAAATTATGTCTGAAGTTGTTAACGAAATAGCAAAAGGTGAATATGGAAGTCTACCTTATACTCTGTATGATGTTTCAAATATTAAAAAAGCATTCAAACACTTCAGTAATAGACATTCATTTGGGAAAGCAGTTCTCGATCTTAATAATGAACTTGAAATTGTTCCATTAAGAAAAATTAATATTAAAAGCAATGCATCTTACCTTATAATTGGAGGAACTGGTGGTTTCGGGCTCTCTACTGCTGAGTGGTTGCATGAAAAAGGAGCTCAAAATATTCACCTAGTTGGAAGAACTGGGCTCAAGAAACATGCTGATACTACAATAATTGAAAGAATGAAATCAAATGGGTGTAATGTAACAGTTCATTTATGTGATGTGTCAAAACTTGATGAGGTCAAGTGTTTAATTGAAAAGGTAGACAGCCAAACCCCTTTAAAAGGTGTTTTTAACTCTGCTATGGTTCTCGGAGATGAACTTTTAACAGGTTTAACTCAGGAGTTAATTGAGAAGGTAATGAAACCAAAAGTATTAGGTAGCTGGAATCTTCATATTTCGACAAAAAACCTTAAACTTGATTACTTTATTATGTATTCCTCTGTAGCTTCAATGTTTGGAACTCCAGGACAGGGCAATTATGCAGCCGCTAATGCTTATATGGATCAACTCTCATATTATAGAAATAATTTAAGTCTTCCATCAATTACAATTAATTGGGGAGTTCTTGGTGAAGTTGGTTTTGTATCAAGAAATAAGAAAGTTGAAACTTTACTTGAAGGACAGGGACTTGTCTCCATGCCTAAAAATATTGCTTTCAGTGTACTGGAACAGGCTCTTGATAAAAAACCAGTTCACCAGGGAGTTTTTATTGTTGACTGGAAAAAAATTAAAGAAGCATTTCCCAAAAGCGGTTCTTCATGTAAATATATGCACCTTATGACTGGAGACAGTGATAAGAACAAAAACTCTAATTCTGAAGATAATATTTCTGATAGGATTAAGGATTTAAGTTCCGATGAGCAAAAGGATTTAGCAGAAAAAACTCTGAAAAAAATTATTGGTAGAATAATTGATATAGAGCCTGAAAAAATTGAATCTTCTGTTTCAATAGTTCTAATGGGGCTTGACTCACTTATGCTTAATCAGCTCAGAAGTGCTGTGCTAAATATCTTTTCAATCGATATACCTTTGATGATGATTATGCAGGGACCTTCTGTTGATAGTCTTGTTAAAGAAATTATTATTAAAATTACTGAATCTTCAAAAACTCAGGATTTATCAGTAAATGATATCCAAACTCAAAAATGGATAATACGTTCAGAAATAATGTTAAACCCTAAAGTCAGGTTGTTCTGTTTTCCATATATGGGATCAGGAGCTTCTATATTTAAGGATTTTCAGGCTAGTCTTGGCGGAAATATTGAGGTTTGTTCAATTCAACTGCCTGGGCGAGAAGAAAGAATTGATGAGAAATCAATAGCTTCAGCTGCAAGACTGTTTAAAGAACTCGACAGATATTTCTTAAACCTTACTGATATTCCATTTGCGTTTTATGGTCACAGTTTTGGGGCAAATCTTGCATTTAGTTATTCAATTTACTTAAAAATAGTTCATGGAATAGCACCAAAACATCTTTTTTTAGGTGCTTCTATTCCAGCTGACATTATAAATCCTTTGGATAATTTAACTGCTAACTCTGGGGCTAATGACAATATAAAACCAGCATTATTAACAGATGAGCAGGTGATTACATTACTTAAAAAACTTCATGTTCCTGATAAATTTTTTAATAATACAGAGCATCTAGCTAAAATATTGCCTACAATAAAGTCTGACCTTAAATTAGCTAGAGAAAAAGAATATATATCTGGTTATAAATCAGACACTCCCATTACATTGTTTGCTGGTGAATATGATGATATTTACCCTGTCAAGCTTCAAGAAAAATGGAAAGAGTATACAAATGAAAAGTTCTCATTAGAAAAAATTAAAGGTGGTCATTTATTTATTCATGATGAAGAACTATGTAGCATCGTGTTGAAAAAAATAAAGGAAGTAATGATTTAGATAATAAATTAAACCATGAGATTTAATGAAGGTTCGGGATAAAATTAAAAATAGTAAATACTAATGATTAATAATATACTAAAGCAAAAAAACCATCAATAAAGGAGAAATATGCGACTTTGGTCAGTACATCCGAAATATCTTGACACAATTGGCCTTGTTGCTTTATGGAGAGAAGCTTTACTTGCTAGAAAAGTCTTAGAAAATAAAACAAAAGGATATAAAAACCACCCACAGTTATACAGGTTTAAGCAACAGGACAACCCAGTTGAAATAATTAACTCCTATTTAAAAGAAATATAGGGTGCATCTAAACAAAGGGAGGTGAATCGTCATAGGATCGGACTATAAATATCCTATACTAGGCACAAAATATCAAGAATAATATCGATTTTTCATCTTCCATTTTTAAGCATTTATAGTTTGATATATTCTAGGGGAAATATCAAAAGTCATTAAACCGAGTAGACTATGAGTTTATTTATCATAGATAAAGTTAACCATTATTTATGATTTTTTTCTCTTAAAATAACCTAAAAGTAACCACAAAATATTTAGCTTAGAATAACGACCGTTTTACTGAACTAAAAGCTATGACGATTTACCACCCTATGTTTAAATTCACCCAGTAATCATTGAAAATCTAAAAATACAGTTAAATGTCTCTATACACCCCGGGAACACTCTAATTATACTTGATGAGATTCAGGAGTGTCCTAATGCATTGAACTCTCTAAAATACTTTAATGAGAG
>Ga0307987_1001467_pt1 | contig 12933 bp, 17 predicted proteins | sample EllFjometagen181_FD_203157 | JGI IMG/M metagenome (GOLD analysis project Ga0307987, IMG submission 203157) | Marine microbial communities from Ellis Fjord, Antarctic Ocean - #181 | ecosystem: Environmental > Aquatic > Marine > Unclassified | place: Southern Ocean | collected 2014-10-08
TAAAAATCGTATTCCATTATTATTTAACTCTTTTAATAACTGCATTGCCCCAAGAAAGTCCTACCCCGAATCCACTCAGTAAGAGAAGCTTATTCTTAGTTTCAATAAATTGTTTTTCAAGTAAAATAGGTATCGAAGATGAAACAGTATTTCCGTAATGTAGTATATCATATACATATTTACTTTCATCTAAATTCAATACATGTGCTAAAGACTTTATCATGAATAAACTTCCGGGATGAAAAAGAAACTGATCAATTTCATCAATTGAAAGTTCTATTTTATCTAGAAGTTTCATGATTTCAGCAGGAATAAGCTTTCTTCCAAATGTAGAGATTGCTCTACCATTCATAGTCAAAGTCTTATTCTCACAAATCAGATCATGATAATGTTTTCCTTTTGTTCCAAATAAAAATTCTTTAGAAACATATACCGGATCATGCGAAAACAGACTTACTGTAGCAGCATCTCCAAATAACAAGGAAGTGTTCTTATCGTTAACATCAATAATTTTTGAATAAGGATCACTAGTAAAAAGTAAACCTGATTTCATGTTATTACATTTCATGAAAGACTCGATTACAGACATTCCATATACAAACCCTGAACATCCTAAAGAAACATCAAAAGCCGCACAACTCTGAGGCAAATCCAACTGACCATGAACAATAGCTGAAGTGTGAGGTAAATTGTAATCGGGATTTTGAGTAACTACTACTATTATATCAATTTCATCTTTATCAATTGTAATTTTTTTCTGAAGATTTTGAAATGCTTTGACACATAAATCAGAGCAATCTTCTGAATCATCCTTAACTGCTACACTCTCAACACCTATTTTGTTTTTGATAAAGTCATCAGTAATCCCAAATTTTTCTTTTTTATTATAATTTGATATCCGTTTTTCAGGAATATAAGAGGCAATTTCCTGTATGCCTACCATATCTAAATCCCTTTTTTAAATTTGAATATTAATAATCAAAACTGTTTATTTAAATATAACACTAAAAAGTTTTAATATCTACGTTAATAATTGTATTTTCTAATTCTTAACGTAAGAAACACCTATAAAACAGTAAATCTAACTTTCTACATATAATAAAATATCATAACTATAAGAATTTACTATACTATAAAATCATATCAAAGAAATTGTCGAAAACATTTGTTTTTATTTGGTGTGTAATTATGTTCTATATTAGTATAAAGCAAAGCTATTTTTGTTTTCAATATTTTATACGGTCAATTCAAAGCTGTATAGGGAGATAAAGTCTCGAAAAATCGACTATTTAAAATATATATAATGGAAATCAAGTTAAACTTGTTTTATTATTTTTTTGTAATAATATAACATTATTCATCTATCAAAAGGTAAAAAGTTTAATTCATATAAGATTAAAGAATACAATATTTTAACAAGAAAGTTCAGTTGAACAATGCTATCTAATTTCTTTCATTATCTCTCACCAGCCTCAATATCTGTAAGTCCATTTTATGCTTTTTCTAAAAGTGATGCTGTTGGAAAAATAATTGTTGTTTTCCTTTTTATAGGTTCAATCTACATATGGACAATAATGATAGAAAAGTGGTCTTTTCTTTCTAAGGCAATGAAAAAATCAAAACAGTTTAAAACAACATTCAGAAACAGTAAATATCCATTATCAGGATATTCTGAATTTTCAAACAGTACAAATCCTCTTGAAGACATCTACTACAAAGGTTCTGATGAACTTCTTTCGTATTATAATATGTCACAGAAAAACGCAAACAAATATGGCAGCACTCACTTCCCTACTCAGAAACTGACAACTGCACAAATAGAAACTGTAAAAAGCATGCTTGATCAAACTGTATCCGATAAAATCTTAGAATTGGAAAATAAAATGGGGTTATTGGCAACAGCAGTCAGTGTGAGTCCTTTTTTCGGTCTACTTGGAACCGTATGGGGTGTAATGATGGCGTTTATTAGCATGGCAGTTCAGGGAAGAGCTGATATTGGAGGAATGGCACCGGGCATTAGTGGAGCATTATTGACTACCGTAGTAGGATTACTCGTGGCAATACCATCTCTGATAGGCTATAATTTCCTCTCTGATTATATTAAGCAATTAACGGTATATATGGATAATTTTGCCGAAGAGTTTATGTCAAAAATAAAACTTGAACAACATGATAATTGAAGTAAAAGAGCAATAGAGGCTATTATGGAATAGTGGTCAGTTAATGCATATAGACTTAAAGGAATACCAAATATCCAACACGGAATATCTCACAGAAGAAAGAAAAACAAAAGAATAAAAATTGGATATCCAATTCTTAACACCAAAAACAATACATTTGCTAGGAGAAGCAAAACATGGCAAGAATAAAGCGCAGATCACATCTTACAACAATCAGGGAAATCAATATGACTCCCTTGATAGATCTGACTTTTCTTCTCTTGATAGTATTTATGATTACAGTTCCACTTATGGAATATGGTGTAAATGTCTCACCCCCGGAATTGAATGCGACTGCGATTAAAGAAGAAGACAGTACATATATAGACTTAAACAGCAACGGTCAAATTGTTTTCTCAAAACAGATATTAACTCAGGCAGAACTTACATCAAAATTAAAATCTCTTCTAAAAAGTAACGGAAAAATATCAATACTACTGAGAGCAGACGGCTCAAGACCCTACAATGAAGTTATGAGCACTATGAAAGCGATAAAGGCTGCAGGAATAAAAGAAATCTCTCTTGTCACACAAGCCGAAAAAAACAATTAAGAGTAAATTTATTTGGTTATAAGTTCCTATGTTTATTATACATTTCATAAATCATTAGGCTTGAATTTAACAAATCCCTTTCTTTGAAATTCATCAAATCCCAAATTTTTTCATATTGTGTATTTGAAATTGGAATTAAATTTTTTGGATTGTCTGAATAATGAGAGTAAAGTTCAAACAATTCCGGCATTTCATGTTTCTCAATTCTTCTGATTTTCATGTTATGTATTCTCCATATAACTATTATTAAATAGTTTTCTCTATTGACGAGAAACTGTTATATTTTTCAGTGTTTTTTTTGACAGTTATAATTTCATTTGAGGCTAAGCCCAGCTATATAACTACTGAATTTCCGTGGTTAAATATAAACTATAATATACGGAAGCCTGTTATCTTTCAAACAATTAAATTCGTATATTCTGTTTTGGTAAGATTTAGCTTCTAACGTAGCATAAGGCGTATTGTGCTAAATTTGATGGTTTACATATTACAAAACTTAATAAATCATTTATATTGTTTTGTTAATGTTATGTTTTTAAAAATATGTACAGAACATGAACAAAACCGTAGAATAGGGACAGTTTTCCTAAATAAAGTTTAAGTTTAGAGGACTTGTCCCCTGTATTTCCTAACAAGCACCGGAAGCAAGTTTCCTAAAAGTAAAAGCGGAGACTAGTCTTCGTTCATACGAACTTCGCTTTGGCACACGGCAAGTCACACGCATTCCACAGAGATACAAATCATATTCTGAACATTAAAAAAATGTGTAATTAAACGGCCTTGTATTACTAATTACCAAAAAACTCAATAGTTTTCTTTTTAATAACCATATTTTTCTTAATACCATATTTTCCCATTACATAGTCAATTAAATTAGAACTGTAATTATTTGAAATATGCATGTTCAATGTTGTAATTTTATCTTCAGAAGTTCCGACAGTCAGCACAGCTGTTTGATTAGAATAATTAAGCACAATCTCATTCTGCAGGATACTTGTTAAAATCATTAAGAATTTAGCAGCAGAAATATTATTACCTTTTTGAAGAGCAGTTAAAGATTTTACAAGACCATCATTATAATCATTTTTAATTTTCATAAAATCAGATTTAGCCAATGGAGATTTAATGCTAATACTATTACCATCGATCGAAACCCATTTATAACCATCTTTGCATGAATCTAACAACATTGATGTACTGGCTTTATATTGGAATTTTTTATCAGAAACAAAATCTTTGATTAAATTACTATTGATAATTTTATTAAATTCATTGATAATTTCAGTAATATTTCTAACAGTTACAGTTTGATAGGCGGTAAGTTTTTTACCCCTACTATAATAAAACTCTCCATTTGTTATTTTAGTATTGTCAACTATCAATTTTAACAGAGGAATAAAATATTTCTTAATTTTTTCACTGTTTGGATCAGCGATAAAACCAGCTAGTTGTTTTCTGTTATATGCATATAACCAATTAGAAAAGAAAAAAGTTCTCTCCCCTTTAAAGACACTATTTAACTCGTTCTTTTCTTTATCAGAAATAGTAAACAGTGCATCAGAACCTGAAATACCAGTATATATTTGAAATATTTTAAGAGTATCTGTTTTTTCATCATATTGATAGATTAAAGTCTGTATTTCAAATTCTACACAGGATGATAATATTAACATGCATAATAAAAGTACAGGATAAAATATTTTCTTTTTCATTTAAAAATTCCAATCCAATTTAAATATTGCTAAGTTTATTTATTACACCATAAATTTCTCTAAAAGGGCATGATGCTCCGGCAAGTATTGTAATTTTTAAAATATTATGAAACAAAATATTAATATCAATATTTTGTTCCTGATTTTTTTCCGGAATAAAATATGTTAAAATAGATTCAGTGATAGAAAATGAATCTTTGATAAAATATACTTTTGAAAACTGTTTAGCTAAATAATAAAGATGAGTAGTATTACTGCTATCATAACCCCCAATTACGATAATAAGGTCAGGGTTTAGATTACAAATTTTCTTTGCTGCTAACTGCCTTAAAAATGTGGCTTTACAAATAGTGTCACAAGCATACAACTCACACTTACTACCTTCCAAACCATTTCTTAGCGATTTTTCCAGTGCTATAGTATCATCATAGAGCATTGTGGTCTGATTTGTTAAGGCCAATCGATAAAAATTGAAATTCTGTATATTATGAAATAAAATATATTCTTCAAGATTATTCTCGTAAATAAATTTTAAAAATTTATCTTTCTTAAGGTTCCACAATTGAAGTTTATTTTCTTTTATTTCCATATGATCATATACAGTGAATTCTGAAAAACAATATTTAAGAAATGATAAAAATTTCTCAGCAGCATTTAAATTAGGTAATACGATAACACAATTATTATCTCCAGCTCTGGAAATACTGGCCTTTACCTCTGGATGATCAGGTTTTCCATGAAGAATTATTGTAGAACCCAACTCCGATTCCTGTAAAATAAAATTCCATACACTTTTTACATTTCTACAAGTAGTATCTACAATATTTTTGTATCTTTGCCGGATTTTAATTTCAAGATCAAGTGGAATTCCAAAAGCAGGTATAACAATAAAATCATCATCATTTGCTAAATTAAAAACAGTCCTCATCTCATTTTCATGAATAATGATCACCCCGGCATCAATAAAGGATTGATTTACTGAGGGATTATGAATAATTTCACCTAATAAGAATATTTTGTTATTTACCAGATTATTCTTAATGGCATTTTCAAGTTTCTTCAAAGCAGCAATTACTCCACCGCAAAAGCCAAAGATCTCAGGTAATAAAATTTGAAACCTACCTGCATTAACAGTTTTAATTCCATTGTGAATATTTATTTTTATTTTATTTTCAAAAATACTACCCATAATAATTATAATGTCTCTTAAACACTTTTCTCAATTAGAAATTTAACAATAACTTCAATTAACAGCCAGTGAGTTTTTTTCACCTCGCAAAGCGAGGCAAGCACAAAGTTTACCAAGCCGTAGGCATGGTCAATAAGTCACAAAGGAGTTCATACAATGCAATTTATGAAAATTATGAAAATTTTGTTTTTTTTCTCATTCGCTCAAGGTAAGAAAGAACCTTTTATAAAATATTTTATGATTATTTACTTCGTTTCTCTGTGTCTTTGTGTAATATATTTGGTTGCGGTTTAGCTGCTCCAAACTCTCTGCAGTTAAAGCCAACCGTGTTTTGAATTTCACCCCAGGGTTTCACAATATTCTTTTTATTATTGGAAAAAAGATTGAACTTGAAAATATGCCAAAGAGCAGCACATCCATCTCGCCATGTGATTTTTTTACCTTCCAAATAAGTTCTTCCATGATAAGAAATTGGAACTTCATATACTTTTAAGAATTTAGCTTTTGCTATTTTAGCAGTAAGTTCAATTTCAATACCAAATCTATCAGATTTTAAAATTAAGTTTTGAATCACTTCTCTTTTAAAAGCTTTATAACATGTTTCCACATCGGTAAAGTTTAAATCTGTAAAAAGGTTAGATAAAAATGTAATTATTTTATTTCCCAGTTGATGTCGATAATATAATACACGCCCTCCTCCTCCGAGAAAACGTGATCCATATACTACGTCTGCATTATTATTAATAATGGGCTCAAGCATTTTGGGAAAGTCTTCCGGGGAGTATTCTAAATCAGCATCCTGTACGATGACAATTGGGGCAGTTGCAAGCTCAAAACCTTTTCTTAGAGCTGCACCTTTACCCCTATTATAAGTAAACTGATAAAATTTTATTTTTTTATTTTCTAAAAAGTTAGTGATAATTTTTGATGATGTATCCGTAGAGCCATCATCTATTAGGATAATTTCAGAAACTTCAGGTCGCGCCAAAAGTCTGTTTATAACTGTATTGACAGTTGCTTCTTCATTATATATTGGAACGATAACGCTTAGCATATCAGATAAAACCATGGTTCAAGTACAATTACTTTTGAGATGCATCGATTATTTCTAATGTTGCTCCATCAGGAGCCTCATCAGATAATGTCATGTCTGCATCATTATCAGTTGGTACTATTTCAAGTACTCTTTCCTGCTGTTCAACAGGAGCAATATTAGTTTGATCTCCCACACGTTGATAATTAACTTCACTTCTGAGTTTATCTAATAAAGAATTATAATCATCTGCCAAATTTAGTATATTCATAAATAAACCAACTGAAGCAGCAACTTTTTTCCAGTTGTCTCCGGAGATTCTCCATGTCACCTGATTATTTTTTATTTTCTCAATATATTTATCAGATACAAATTTTGAATTACCTAGTATAACAATCTGTTCCGCCCCTAAGAAATTAACAAAATTAGTTAATTCATTAGATGGTATCTGCAATGCAGCTGAGCTTTTGTATGGAGGCATAAAGAATATATCCTGATTAACACTGTTACTTGCTGGAAACAGTAAAATAGGCTGTCTATTTCCTTCTTGTATTAGTTCTGCAAGTAATCTTGATTCAGCATAATTCCCTGTTACAATTAATGTCTGAATTTTTTGATCCGGTCCTACGAAAGGCTTTGTCCATCTCCAAAAATCAGCTTTAGCACTTCCTGCTGCAATAAAAAGGACTGCACATAATGATAATTTCCACGCAAATTTACTAATAATGTTCATACCTTGGTTCCCTGAATTAATTATAATTTGTAGAATTCATACTTTTTATTAATTTTACACCTGAAATAAATAATTCAATAACTATATTTTCACAAAATGAATTTTTATTTTAAGATATACCACAGGTATTTTGTTTTTGAAAGTTCGAATGACCAATTTATGTTTGGATTAAGTAATGAATTTTCAAAAAATCCGTTAATTATTATATACATTATATTTTGGGAAACAAGACTATTACTATGAAATCATTAAACTTCTTTTTAAATAATAAGGCAGTCAAACAGAATGCAGCAATATTTATAAGTGGCAGTGGTACCAATGCTGAAAAAGTTCTTGAATATTACTTTAATCAATCGGAAAGAAACTGGACTCCTGCAGTCATTATCACAGATGCTCCTAAAAAAAGCAGAGCTAAAGAAATAGCTCATAAATTTGATATTCCTTTAATCTCTCATGATATCAAAGACTATTATAAAAAAAATGGACTCCGAAAAGTTAGCTTGAAAACTGAAGTTGGAAGAGATATTAGACAAAACTGGACAAATGAACTGCGTGACTTAATTTCTACATATAGTATTGATTTTGGAATTTTGGCCGGTTTTATTCCATTAACCAATATAACAGCTGATTTTCCATGTTTGAATATTCATCCCGGAGATTTGACAGTAGAAATAGATGGAAAACGTTTGTTGATAGGACTGCATACTATTCCCATTGAACTTGCAATATTGAATGGTCATTCACACCTCAGGTCAAGTGTTATTTTAGCTCAAACATATACCGGCAGTGGAGACGGCATGGATTCAGGACCTATTCTAGGTATTTCAAATTTAGTTCCTATTAATTTATTAGATATGACAGTAGATGAGCTTAACAAAATTTCTATTGTAAGACCTTCCACTAGACCATACGGTGGTTACAAAGACAAATTAGAAAAGGTAGCTAAATATAATCTTGAAACATTAAAACAACAAGGTGACTGGATTGTTTTCCCCCGCGTAGTCAGTGACTTTGCATCCAATAAATTTGCATTTGATAACAATTCAAATTTGTTTTATAAAGGAAATAATGGATGGATTCGTATAAACACTGTTGTTTACGGTATAAATATCATAAAATCCATTTGACTTTGAGGTTTAAATAAGTTAAAATGGTAAAGTAGTTAAGTTTTTTTATATTTCAGGTTACATTGAAAGAAAGGTCTAAAAAAATGGCAACAGTTAAATTTTACAATGTTAAGAAACGCGAATCTGTAGAAGTAGATGAAACCACCTGTTACAAAGTAATTTATAGAAAAGAAACCCAAAAAGGCGTTCAGGAACGTTTTGCAATACGTGCAAAAGATGATGATGGAACTAACCTAACAAAATTTATCAGTAAAGATACTTATAACAGCCTTACTTGTCCTGCTGGCTGACCCTCGAATAATTTTACTAAATATTTATGCCTGAATTAACTATGCCGAAATTTTGTTTTGCATATAAATTCAGGCATAAGATATAATTATACTTCTAAATATTTATCCTCTTAATAATTAAACATCAAAAATTTTACTGTACAATTTAGACTTATAGACTTCCGAAAACATAATACAAATGTCATATCTAACTAACTCTTCCTCTTCATCCATTTACGCTTTCGAACTGTTTCAAAACTAATAATATACATTTCTTTCAATATTTACTACTAATACAAAGGCAATACAATGATTAAACTTGATAGAAAATGGAAAATCCAGCTGATTCACCATTCACATACTGATATTGGATATACAGAACGCCAGGAAAGAATTGAACTCTATCATATTGACTATATAAAACAGGCTATCAAAATAAGCGAAGCGATAAAAAGTAAAAATAAAGAATGGAATGGTTTCGTCTGGACATGTGAGACTTTTTGGGCAGTTAGACTATTTTTTAGTAACTCGAGTATTTCCTGGCAAAAAAGATTTATTGATGCTGTAAAAAGAAAGCATATCTCAATAAGTGCAAATTACCTTAATATGAATGAACTAATTTCAGATAAAGTATTAAATTCTGCAATTTCTGAAGCTTCATACTTTGGAAAACAACATAATTTAAAAATTGATAGTGCTTTAACTGCAGATATAAATGGTTATAGCTGGGGTTATGGGGTTATGCGGATATACTGCACAAAAATGGTATATCCAATCTTTTCAGTTGCATTCATACTCACCATGGAATGTACCCTTTGAGAAAAAAACAAACCCCATTCCAATGGAAAACCTCAAATGGCGATAAAGTTCTTGTTTGGAACGGGGAACATTACATGCTTGGCAATGTCTTAGGGTTGGTTCCCAACCAGGAACTTGAATATATAACAGATAATAAAAGAAACAAAAATCTAACCCAAGAACAAAACTGCCTTAAAAGAATAACTGATTATCTCAATGGATTGTCTGAAGATGGTTATCCTTATGATTTTATTCCTGTAATGTTATCTGGTTTAGTTACTGATAATGCTCCTCCAAATCCCGAGATTATTCCATGGATTAACCATTTGAATAAGATTCTTGATGAAACAGTTCATATCGAAATGATAGGACTTTCAGATTTCTTTGAGAATGTAAGAACAAATTGTCCAAATATTCCAGTTTACAGTGGAGATTGGCCTGATTGGTGGGCTGATGGAGTAGGATCTACGCCTGCAGCAACAAATTATTTCGCGAAGCTCAAAGGACATACAAAACAGTATTAAAATTGACTGATAAGGCAAAGAAAGAATCACTAAAGAATGAAATCATAGAGATTGAGGAATTTCTTCTACTTTTTTCAGAACATACCTGGGGACATTCAGAGTCAGTGTATATGCCATGGACGACCGCGACCAATACACTTGAAATGAGAAATATTTCCTATGCAAATCGAGCACATGCACTAGCATATAGATTACTGGACCGTTTACTTGTAAGTAAAGGTGACTTATTAATCAGTTACAACCGACCACTTACCTATAAAATCATCAACCCTCACAATCATGACATTACTACCATAGCAAAACTGTATGTTGATGGCTTTGAAACAAAGAAAATTGAAAACGGTTTCACTGTTATAGATAAAAACTCTGGCAAGACTCTATTCGCTCAACAGGTATATGATTCGAGAGGTCTTCTGATTTTAGCTCATATCAATATTCCTGCTAATTCAGAACAGTATTTAGAAATTTTGAACAAGGAAAAGTTACGCATTTTTAAAATTCCACTAAGAGAAAATCATGGATCTGATGAAATAACTGACATTGAAGATGCAAATTTTCTAAATTTAAAAAATTTTTCATTCATGCCCGGAGTGGCAGAAACTTCCTTTCTTAAATTAAAATGGAACAAGACCGGAATTTATTCATGGTATGATAAAGCTAACAATAAAGAGTTAATCTCCAAAATAGATAATTTCTCAACATTAACACCAGTATATGAATTTACTCCATGTGAACAATATTCCAGTGGCAAAATGTGTACAGTCAGAAAACAGATGGGAAGAAATAGACGAGCTTTTAATACAGAAAAAAACATCGGTATTTTAACTAATGCTAAATTAATTGATGATGGAGATATTTATGGTTCACTGGAATTCAGTTATAACTTAAAAGGCACATCATATTTTAAGATCATTCTAAATATTCATAAGCACCAACCAAGAGTGGACATACTAGTTAAAATTAATAAAGACAGTGCTTGGGAACCGGAAAATGTATATCTCCCATTTCACTGCAGGAAAGAATACCCAAATATGGATTGATAAAACAGGTTCAGTATTAAGGCCTGGAATTGACCAGCTTCCAGGAACAAATCTTGATTTCAGTTTAGTTCAAAATGGAGTACTCTTTAAAGATGACAAATACAACGTAACAGTGCAGATGCCTGATACTCCCTTAATTTACAGAGGTAATTTAGAATATGCTAATGTAAAACTATGCCCTCATAATCCAGATCAAAACAATAATACAAGCTTATGGAGCTGGTTGATGAATAATTTTTGGGAAACTAATTTCAAAGCATCTCTTGGAGGATGGCATTCCTTCGAGTATTCAGTTCACTGGGAGAATAAAAAAGTCTCACCACATGAAACATTTAAAAAGATGGAAGCATTGAATACAGGATTAATAGCTTTCAGAAAAAAAAATAGATATTCCTTAGAATTTTCCTCTACCCTGTGTTCAGACAGAGGACAACAAAGTTATCACCCGACGTGTCCATGGTAGAGTTTGAAACCTTGGCAATAACTATAAATTTCTCGGATAAGCAAAGTCATGGAAACAATAAGGATGGGTGTTCTAGCGTCAGCCGTCCTTATTTTGAAATTTGTGGACTTGTTGATTTTAAATCTAACAATCTTCAAATCCCACAATCAATAAATAATTCAGGTTAAGGTTTCACATGTAAATATTTGTTCTTAAATTTAATCTACACCCATCACTTTTCAATTTATTTTGAAGTAATAAAGGAAGCGCAGATATATTTGCTATTTTTAGCAATCCTGCTAATTTCAGTGCAAAAAAACAGGATCAGTAACTTATTTTCTAGTACTTCAATATTAAACTTTTATATAGTTTGAGTTAAAGATTAATCTATAAAAAAACATATAAACAGGTGAGAGATTTGTTATAATAGCTCGAACAATATATACTGATTAACTCATATTAAACATGGAGGACAGTAATAATGAGCTCAAAACAAACAACCAGTAAACTGAATATATTGAGACCAGATTTTGTATTAAAAATATCCAGAGAAAAAGCAAGAATTAAAAACATGCTATGGGAGATGAAAAATGAATACTCGACAGTTAGCACAGTATATAAAGTTGGAAATAGGTGATAGGCTATTTGTTTATAAAGCTTTAAAAGTTTCAACACCAAGACATAAAATAAGTCTCGAAGATATTATGTACACTTTACCACTAGGATTAATAAATCTCCCGAAGGAGAACTATTAATCAACACTAAAGCAGACAGAAACTCAGCCTTGTCCGGCAAAGCATCGGCAGAGACAGAAGACAGTAGAACGTTCAAATCTTTATCGTAATTTTATAATCCTTGATTAAGTATACCGAAAGTATTTTTTTGTCTTCGATCCTGCTTTTAGCTAGATAAATTTTATTGACACAAATTAAACTCTAAATTTCTATATAATATACGAAAGATCAAGTTTTTTGAGTATAAATACGCCACTCTTGAAAGGGCTAAATATTAAATATCAAATCAATAGCAGGAATCAAATCTTCACAGGCTGTAAACTGTTTACAGCCCAAATTTCCACCAAACTGTTTTTTAATACCAGCAAACAATATTGTTTTAAATCCAAGTTTAATTGGTATTTTGATGTCCAACTCGTAAGAATCACCAATCATTAAAGCATTGTTAGAGGAGCAGTTAGACATGGTTAATGCTTTTTGAAATATTTCCGGATTTGGTTTTCTAATTCCGACATCATAACTATAAAGACGAAAGTCAAAATAATTAAACAGGTTAAGGTTT
>Ga0307987_1001468_pt1 | contig 12931 bp, 8 predicted proteins | sample EllFjometagen181_FD_203157 | JGI IMG/M metagenome (GOLD analysis project Ga0307987, IMG submission 203157) | Marine microbial communities from Ellis Fjord, Antarctic Ocean - #181 | ecosystem: Environmental > Aquatic > Marine > Unclassified | place: Southern Ocean | collected 2014-10-08
ATTCTAAACGCAAATATTTCAGTTCTAGAAAATGCAGCAAAGAACGGCACTATAGATTCCAGAGTATCTGACTTAATAAGACCAGCTGTAAATAATATAATTAAGAAAGTTATAGAAAAGGCACTGGAAGACATCAATAAAAAATCAGCGAGTATACACAGTGAATTTGAATTCAGTTTTTTTTCTCCACCAGCTGTTAAGGTAGAGTCCTCGAATGTTATGTCTAAAATAATGGGTATAGGAACGGGAACAGCACTTGGATTAGTAATACTTGGCCCATTAGGAGCTTTGATCGGGGGATACCTTGGGAGTTTATTTGGTAAAAAATCTTCTGATCAAAGTAACGAAATTAAGCAACAGATAGAAAATCAGATTATTCCTAAAATTGTATCTTCTGTTATGCAGAGCAGTGAAAGTTCACTTAAAACGGCATTCAATAAAATCAGAACAACTGTTAAACAGAGTATTGATGAATCAAAACTTAATACTCAGAAAACTGTTAACGATCTGAAAGCAGAAATACAAAAAAATGAAATTGAACATAACAAAAGAGTTGAACAGTTGAATAGTGCATTGGAAGACCTTCAGAAATATAAAATATAAAATATTTAGATTAGGACTTTATTTATGAACAATATATTAAATACCTTGATAAAAAATATTAAAAAGATAAAAGAAAACTTATTTATAAATAAAATATTAAATACCTTTATAAAAATTGTTAATGATTTAGATGAGAAGGTATTTAGGAATAATATATTAAATAATTTGGAAGAAATTGTTTCAGAAAAAGGTTATGATGAACATCCCATAAAAGATCATGATTTTGAGACTAAAATTTCCTATTTGCATGGACTTGCTCTTGTTATGAATGTTGACAGTGAAATTCATTCAGAAGAAAAAAAATATCTAAAAAAACTGATAAAAACTTTTGGGATTAATGATTTAGAAATGGACAACTTTATTAATTTTGCTCTTAACCCTGATAAAAAAATTATTGATGATTTAATTGATGTAATTAATAATTCAGAAACAGCTCTACATTTTCTTGTTGACTGTTATGAAATGGCGTATAGGGATAAAAAGATAAAAAAAGAGGAAAAGACCATAATAGAACACTACAAGAAAATTTTGAATGTAGATGTTTATAAATATAATAGTTTAGTACAATTACTAGATAGTATCCATTTAGAGCAATTTGATATCGATAATTTCAATAATAAAATATTAAAAATACATGATCTTAAATATTTATTTGAGGATTATTGTTGTGAATGTTACATTGGTTTATTATATGACTCTGGAAAGGATTATGCCAAGGCTATGCAGTGGTATAATAAAGCGGCTGATAAGGGCGGAAGCGATGCAATGCACAATATTGCTTTATTGTATTATAATGGTCAAGGAGTTCTACAGGACTATGACAAGGCTATGCAATGGTATGTTAAAGCAGCTGATAAGGGTCTAGGCGATTCAATGAGCAATATTGCAATATTATATCAGAATGGACTGGGAGTCGACCAAGACTATGAAAAGGCTATGCAATGGTATAAAAAAGCAGCGGCTAAAGGTTACGCAATTGCAATGTTTAATATTGCAATGTTATATAAGAATGGAATGGGAGTCGATCAGGACTATGTAAAAGCTGAAATATGGTTTAAGAAGGCATATAAGACAACTAATAATAAAGACGTTAAATATGAATGTAAAAAACATCTAAAAAATTAGATTTGAAATTGATATTTTTAAAAGTCTTTCTAATAAGGTAGATTTAAGCTCCCACAAATAAAAATAGAGAAGAATTTTAAACTATTTTCTGAGTGAGTTTTTAGTAATTCTTTTGGTTCTTCTTAGTCTTTAATGCTTAAGAAGATTTAAAATTAAATAGAGGTATAAAACATGGACGACCTAACATTTGATGACATGAATATTGATATTGATGCCGAAGAGCTACAAAGTAAAAATATCTATTTAAGCAATCCTGAAAAAGGACTTGATCTTTGTTCAAGAATTGTTTCACTGGGTGAAACACAGCATAGTGAATTTTTAAATGATATTGAAAAACAGATTAATCAATTTGTTGAAATCACAGAAAACGATGAAAATACGACAGGTGCAAAAGCCTACGCTGAACTGCTCGTAGCAAAAGAAGAGCTGTTAAACATAATTTGCTTTCCGAACCTTGAAAATCATTTTACTATTGCAGTAGGTGGAAGTTTCAGCTCAGGTAAATCAAGATTTTTAAATACAGTATTGGGACTTGACAAATTACTTCCTACTGATACTAATCCTACTACATCCATTCCTACCTACATAATGAAAGGGAAGAGTACAAAGTATTCTGCTCTAAATAAGTTTAACAATAATATTGCAATTGACGCTGATGCAATACAGGCTATTTCACATTCTTTTCAGGAACAGTACAATGTTACCTTTAGTCATATTCTTAAATTAATTTCAATTGAAGTTGAAAGTTTCAAATATTCAAATTTGACATTTCTGGATACTCCAGGTTATTCCAAATCTGACAGTTTAAATAAAAAAGATAATATAGATGAAAATATAGCCAGAGATCATCTCCGAACTACCGATTTCCTGATATGGCTTGTTAGTTGTCAGACACCTATACCTGCTGCTGATATAGATTTTATAAAGTCTTTAAATATTAGTCGCCCTATACTGTTTATACTAAGTAAAGCTGATTATAAACCTGAAAAGGATCTATTTTTACAGATAAATAAATCAAAAGAAGCAATACTAAAAGCTGAATTACCTACCTATGATGTCATTGGATTTTCAGCAAAGGAAAACAGAGAATACTCTCCAGACAAAAATGTGCTTACTAATTTTTTTACTGCTATAAAAACTGGGAAATCAGGAACTAAAATTATTCGTAGAATAAATAATATTTTTAATGTTTATATCAACTACTATGATTCAAGAATTACCGAATATAGAGAAATAAGACGTGTTCTCAACAGTGCCGTATTGGATATAAGTTTGTCTGATAATATTTCATCTGAATTAGGTCTTGTAGGTAAATCATATAAGAAAAAAATTGATGAATTACAGATGTGTAAAAGGAGAGTTGAACAAATAAATACTAAGCTTGTTGAAACTGCTAAAGAGCTACTTTCTAAATGCGGTGTTAGTATTGAAAACAGATCTGTGGAATGTTCTATAAAAACTATTAAAAAAAATCATAGTTTGGGTAAAAAGAAAATATATAGATACAACGGTAGTATACAGATTAAAAATGCTAATGACTTAACTAGATTTAGAGATCTAAACACGATAGAAGGAACAATATATAAAGTTACTTCTATAGGGATTTTTATTAAAATTAGTATTGATGCAGATATAGCTGTAATGTCATCAGAAATTAAAAAAGTGACTGGACTTGATAGTATTGCAGATCTCTTTAAAAAAGAGGATAAAGTAAAAATTCAGATTTTAGATAAAAAAAGATGTATTGTAATAGCATAAAAAAGAAAGAGATAACTATGAAGACAGCAGATAAAATTAATGACCTTTCTAATACCATTGAACATAAGTATAATACACTGAAGGAATATAATGATATAATCGGAATTGACTCACTTAATGAACTTAAAAAATTAGTCGATAACTTCAGAAAGGATGCTAAGAGTAAAGAAGATGAAAACAGGCTACTTAGAATTGGTATAATCGGTCAGATTAAACGTGGAAAATCTTCCTTTTTAAATGCACTATTATTTGAAGGTCAGGATATCCTGCCAAAAGCTGCAACTCCGATGACTGCAGCCCTTACCAGAATAAAATATTCAGAAGAAATTAGAGCAGAAATAGAATTTTATTCATCAAATGACTGGGAATCTGTTAAAAATTCTGCTATTGAAGCACAAAGAATGATTGAGAACAAAGATTTTTCAGGAGAAATTCCAAAAGAAAATGAAGCCTGTCTGGAGATTTACAATAATGCTATTAAAACCGGTATTATTTCGAATGTAGGTTCAGAACCTATGGTGCTCGAAGGTGTAGATTGTATTGAGGACTTGACCAATAAACTAAAGGATTACGTTGGAACTGAAGGAAAATATACACCTATTGTGAAATCTACCAAACTCAGTTTGAATATCGAATCATTGAAAGATATTGAAATTGTTGATACTCCTGGAACTAATGATCCAGTAATATCCAGAAGTAAAATAACACAGGATTTTATTGGTGAATGTGATGTTGTTTTTTTTCTAAGCCTCTGTTCGCAGTTCCTTGATTCAAACGATATGTCACTTCTGGCTCAGAATATTCCTGATAAAGGTATAAATGATATTTTTCTTGTCGGTTCTTTATTTGATCATGCTATGTTCGATGAATCTGATAATTATGAAGGAGTAAAAGAGTTAATACAAAATTTACGGATTAAATATAAGAAAAGGGCTGTTGGTGAGATTAATAAAAAAATTGAAAAAGCTAATAAAGCAGATCAAGTTATACTTAACACTCTCCAAAGAGCATCTGATAGTTTTTTCTGTGTTTCATCTATGAGCTATAATATTGCAAAACATATTAATTCTCTTTCCAAAGATGAACAGTTCTTTCTTAATAAATTAAATAACTTGTACAAAGACTTCAGCTTTAGCGAGCAATCATTGTTTGTGATTGGTAATATAAAAACTGCAGATGATAAGCTTAATGAAGTAAGAAAAAAGAAGGATCAGATAATAGCTCAAGCTTTAGAAAGTGTTATTACAGGAACAAAATCAGGTTTTAACAATTTAACTTCAAAAATAAAAAAAAGTGTCCAAGAAGATTATGGAACATTTATGCAGAATGATGTTGCCTCTTTGGAAAAACTACAGAAGGAATTTGAAAAAACTATGACTCAGGGAAAAAGTAGAATTAAAAATCTTTTTACTGAGTATTCTATCAAAGTTGAGAGAGATTTTGCAGATGTAAGACATGATATTAAACTTGCAGCATCAAAAGCAAAAAGAGTTAATACAGAGACTGGCTCTGAAACTGAATCCTATACTGTAGATAAAGGGCATGGATTTTTATTTTGGAATGACATTACTGGAAACAGATATGAAACCAAAGATAAAACTATTACATACCGCTATGCCAATGTGCATGATGCTATTAGCCAACTTGAGAATTTTGTTCTAGACTCTGAAGGTCAGCTTTACAAAGCGATAAAAGGAATTATCGATATTGAAAAGTTCAGAAAAAGTCTTTTAACTTCTATAAGTGATTTATTTGATAAATCTGATGATAACTTTGATCCCATGGAGATAATTCAAACATTAAACAACGCAGTAAACAGAGTTACTGTACCTGATGTCAATATAGAATGCTCAAAACATATATCAAACATTAGAGGTAAGTTTAAATCTCCAACAGTTAAAAATTCAGAGATAGAATCTCTTAGAGCCGAACAGGGTAGAGTTTTATCCTTAATTATGGAAGACATCAACAAGGAAGTTAAAACTCAGACTGATACGATTGTCAATAAATTACATGAAGTAGAAGAAACATTTATACCTGAACTACTAAAATCATTCACAGATAAAATAGAGAAAATGAAAAAAGATAAAGAAAATAGTGATAATGTAGCTAAATCTTATGAAACTATTCTTAACTTAATTTAGAATATTAGAGGGATTTATAAACAAGCATCAGAGTTAACAATTTAAACATGTTTTTTTGCGAAGAAAATAAAAATACATAATTATCAAAAAATAAATAATGGAGTTCAAATGGGTATTCTAGGCTTAATGCAGGAAGAAAACAAAAAATTATTATTATCAACAAAACACCCAGTTGCTAAGATATGTGATTTCGAGTTAAAAATTGACTACTTAAAAGTATTATCAGTTACATTCAACGATAAAAATATAAAAAATAATATTGATTATTTAAAATCAATATTTAATGCATTTAATATTGATTACAATAATGAATTCGGGAATTATGCAGAAAGTACAATTGATTCAAAATTTATAAAATCAATTAATAAAAAGTACCACAAAATATTGTTGTTAGATATTTTAGTAATAACAAATGGCGAAAGTAATTCTATAGTAAAATTGATTAATATAGATGAGAGTAAGTATTTTATTGATTTTATTTCGGCGTTAATTAATGACAGAGCAATTGCATCTCTTATTTCTAAATTAAAAGTATCTGAAGAGTCTATCGAATACGTAACAGATTACTTTGGAGCAAACCTAGATATTGATTTTAAAATTGAACATTTCAAAGATATTTTAGAAAAAATGTTAAATGTGTTTAAAAATGCAAGACTTAATTACGATGAAACTGAGAGGTTAATAGATGATGTAATATATGTTAAAGACTATCGAAGAAGATTTTTATCTGATAATATTCCATCTTATAAAAAGTCATATGAAAGTAAGGATAATGAATATGCTATGTCTATTATACAACTAGAATATGAAAAATTAAGTGACCATTACATTGAAACAATAGAAAGTATTATTAAAAACATTAAAGATAATACACATAATATCCTCAATAAAATTGAAACAAATAAATTGAATGCAGTAATAAATTGTATCAAAACAATGAATAATCTATTTATTGATAAAAATTCATCTTTAAAGAAATTTTCTAAAAATAATCTTTTTTCCATAAATTTAGTTGATCTGCACAAATGTGCTTATAAGAATAAGTCTACATATCCGATGACGAGCATGGATTTTAGACACAAAAAGAGCTTCTTTGGACAAGATGATATTTATTTTAAACATAGTATTAAAAATATGCAAGATTATAAAAGTGAGGGCAGAGAAGGTATAGATAATGTTTTAAAATATGCAACAAATAAAGTCCTATTACAAATAAATAGTAAATTAGATGAAACATTTTTAGAAATATCTCAGTTAATTATTGAAAATGAAAAGATACTACAAGGTTAATAATTATGGAAAATATTTTTGGTATTCTAGAAAATGAAGATTTAGAATTATACTTAAAAGGATTATCTTTAATTATGAAGGTTGATAATATTATTCATAACGAAGAAGTTGAGTATATTAATTATATCTTATCTCTAATAGATATTGATACAACAATAGAAGAATTAATTGAGTTTTCACATAACCCTACTCCAGCTATAGTTTCGCAGGTATTAAATTTATATTCCAATTCACCTATAAAATATTATTTTATTTTAGATTGTTGTATAGTTGCATTATCAAATAAAGAATTACACCCAAATGAAAATAAATTTCTAATACATTTGATAAAAGCGAAGTATATATCTCAAGTGGAATATATTGAGATTTTAAATATTGCAAAACTATTATTAAGTAAAAAAACATCAGAACTTAAATATATTTTAACTGTTATTGATTTTCTGAAAATAAATATGCTTAAACATATTTTAGATTATATAAATATAGAAGTATCACTATTTAATTTGAACAAAATTGATGATAACATATTTTATTTTTTAGGTAATAATAATGATATTGTTTTGATAGATAAAATCTTAAATAAAATTTATTATTATATAGAAAAAAAAGAGCAAAATTATAATGAAACAGTAAATGAAATTAAAAATATAAATAAGAATTTATTATTGGGCATTTCAAATTGGAGCCTGCCTAGCATCCTTGATATAGAAAAGCTTGTTACTTCATCTTTCAAATTACTAAGGGAAATTTCTATTTCAGGTAAGTTTTTAACGTCTTGTAAAGTTGAAACCCATAAAGATTATATTTGGACTAAAGAGTTTAACACATCAAAACCTAAGTCAATATCAAAGACAGAAAAAAGCTCAATCATTTTAGTAACAAATTATAGATAAATAAAACAAAAATATTTGAAAAAGAAAAGCTTATAATATGAATTATATCTGAAGTTTGGGTATATTTACTCATTTTTATTCAACAATGCTGATATGATCTTGGGAGTGTGGGCTAAATATAAAATCAGTTCTACCGACTGAAGTCGGATCTGATTTCGAGCTGATCTTCAACATTATCAGGGAGCTGTTTGAAAAAAATATGACCAATTCGTTGTTCTATCTCGTTAACAGGAACTTCATAGTCCTATAAAGGTTTGTCAATTCGTTTATTAGGTAGTATGCAACCGATTGTTTAAGCTCGGGTGTTGTTCACTCAATTCTGCAATAGACTGATAAAGATCTTCATTTTAAACTTATTAATACTCTTTCAATATGGACATTGTATTGATAATAAAATTTATAATTAATATGTATCTAATATTCTGTATTTAGATACTTTATTACTTTAATCTCCTACTCTTTATAAAATTTTTCATGGTTATCTAGGTACAATCAAATATTTTAGCTACATTTGCAACATTGACACCTTTTGATAAATATTCACTTATTTCTTTTTCTTTACCATCAAGTTTACTTATTCCAGTTGTACCAATTGGTCTGCCAAGCGTAACACCTTTCTTTCGAGCATTAGCAATCCCTTCTTTTGTTCTTTCAGAAATCAAATTTCTTTCAATTTCTGCAAAAAGAGAAAACATGGTTATCATGGTTTTTGATTGAATATTATGTTTTCCAGAAAGATTAATATTTTCTTTTATACATATCAAATTAATATTCTTATGAATCAGCTGGTCAACTATAGATGCAACTCCTCCAACAGATCTGCCAAGTCTAGACAGTTCTGAAACAACCAAAGTATCTTTTTGTTCCAGTTTATCTATTAATTCATCTATTCTTCTGGCTTTTATTGATTTTCTGGAACTAATTGTTATTTCAATCCAGTCATCTATTTTAAAATGCTGTTTGTTTGCATATTCTAAAATAGCCAATCTCTGAGAATCTCGATTTTGCACTTCTGTACTAACCCTTATGTATCCAATATTGCTCATTCAACACCCTAAACTCTGTAAAAACTTGATATAATAGTAGCAATAAGTATTTATATATATATTAATAATATAAAATAAATATATATATTTATACCAAAGTTAATAAATATAATAAAAACGGACGTTTATAATATGATTATTTGCTTATATTAAGATAGTATTCTGTATTATAATTCATTTAAAACAAACAAAAACAAAAGGCATGAGATTTTTTAAATACTGATATTTAAGAAATATTTAAATTGCATAAATACTGGCAATTGGTTTTATCTTAATTAATTTGTAAATGCTTGGAAAATTGAAGAAATAGAGTATAAACTAATAATATTATTTTATACCAATTAGACAAATGGAGAAAAATAGCAATGTCACCTGAAAGATGGCTGTCTGTTAAAGAAATTGCAGGACACCTTGGAATTAAAGAACCAACTTTATACAAATGGGTTTTAAGAAAACATAAAAATATCCCAGCTCATAAAGTTGGGCGTCTTTGGAAATTTAAAATCAGTGAAGTGGATAAATGGGTGAAAAGTAAATAATGCCAAAAATTCAAGATATTCTTATTGCGTGGTTAGGTCTAACTGATATTCGAGCAAGCAAAGGTATGATTTCTGGACTTGGCCCTATTGGTCAGGCTGTAGTTGACAGAAATTTTTCTAAAATTGTTATTATTTCAAATTCTCCAGAAAAAGAAGAAAGAATTTATTCATCATGGCTTAAAGATTGTGCAAATTGTAATATTGAAATATATCATTTCGACCTAACAAGTCCTACAGAATATGGAGAAATATTCGATGCAGCAAAAGCTGTGATTGATGAAATTAAAACTAATCACCAAGATGTTCAATTGACCTATCACCTTAGTCCTGGAACTCCTGCTATGAGTGCCGTATGGATTTTGATGGCTAAATCCATTTACCCTGCTGAGCTTATAGACTCTTCTATTGAACGGGGAGTGAGAACAGTAAATATTCCATTTGAAATATATGCCAATTACCTTGCTGAAATAAAAAGAACTGATAAAGATATTATTAAAATTCTTGAATTGGGTGAAAAAGATAGGAACGCTTTCAGTGACATTATACATAAAAGCGAAGTAATGAAAATCCAGATTGGAAAAGCTGCAAAAATATCTAAATATGATTTTCCTGTGATAATCCAAGGAGAATCAGGTACAGGGAAAGAGCTTTTTGCAAATGCTGTTCATGAATCCAGCAAAAGGAACAAGGGCCCTTACAAAGTATTAAATTGTGGTGCAATTCCTGATAATTTAATTGAAGCTGAACTGTTTGGATATGAAAAAGGTGCTTTTACCGGTGCTTCTCAAGCGAAAAAAGGAATTATTGAAGCTGCAGATGACGGAACTCTGTTTTTGGATGAAATTGGAGAAATGCCTTTAAATGTACAGGTAAAGCTTCTACGAGTGCTCCAGGAGAAAAGTGTAAAGAGAATTGGTTCTAATGATGAGAAAAAAGTAGACTTCAGAGTGATCGCTGCAACTAATAGAAATCTTATTGAAGAAGTACAAAATGGTAATTTTAGAGATGACTTATTTCATAGACTTGCAATAGGCATTATTAATTTACCTCCTTTAAGAGAGCGTAAAGAGGATATAAATATTTTAATGGATCATTTTTTGAATTTGATTAATAATACAGAACAAAAAAGTAAGAAATTTTCCATTTCTGCAAGAAATCTTATATTAAATCATAGTTGGCCGGGCAATATAAGAGAGCTGGATAATACTATAAAAAGAATTTTTATATGGTCTGTGTCGAATACTATAACTAATAAAGACATCGAAGACAACTTATTTTCAGTATATAAAAAACAGTCTGAATCAGATAGTATCTTAAATCGTAATTTGAATGATAATTTCAGTATATTTGATCTTATTAATGAGCTGGAAATTCATTATATAAAGAAAGCTTTTAAGCAAACTGATAAAAAAACAAAAGTAGCAAAATTACTTGGATATAACAGTCATCAAACTTTAAAAAGTAGAATGGATAAGTTAGGTTTTGAATAAGTTTGGCATCAATATTGCTTATATTCAAAACCATGAAAACTTTAAACAAAACAATTATGAAATCAATAAACTTTGAATTCTTAATAAACCAGACACCTGTTCTTTCTGATCTTGGTGCTTTTGCTGAACAGTATGCTCATACTGATAAAGAAAGCGCACTGGTTAAGTTAAGGATATTTGCAGAAACTATGGTTTCCTCTATATACACTGAAAACAACTTATATTCCCAGTATGGATCTAATTTCTGTGATATGCTCAATAATGTAGAATTTTCTGATGTAGTCGATAGAAGAGTGATAAATAAACTTGACCTTCTACGAAAGCAGGGAAACAAAGGAGCACATGGAAATGCTAAACATGTTAAAACGTATGATTTAATTAACTATATTAAGGATGCTTATACACTTGCAAAATGGTTTTCCATTACATACTACAATACTGATAATTCTTCTATACCTGATTTTAATTCAAATGCATTGTCCATTTCACCTGACGTAAAGGCTTCTAAAGAAAAGAAACACATCCTAGAGAAACTGCTTGCTAAAGAAGACCATATGAAGCATCTCATTGATGAACTTGATGCTGCACGAAAAAAGTTATCTGCACAGGAAAAAATATCAGAAGGTCAGAAAGAAAAATTATTAAAACAAAGTAGCAAAGCAGCCACTATTCTTGATTTTTCTGAAGAAGAAACTAGAAAACAGCTAATAGATGAAATGATAATTGAGGCTGGATGGGATATTACAGATAGTGATCAGGTAACTGTCGAGGAAAAAATAAAACATCAACCTACAGATTCAGGCTTTGGATACGCTGATTATGTTTTATGGGGAGATGATGGAAAGCCTTTAGCTGTAATTGAGGCTAAAAAGACAGCTTACGATGTAATAAAAGGTAAGAAACAAGCAATTGATTATGCTGATGGTTTAGAAGAGGAATATAAACAAAGGCCTATTATATTTTTTACAAACGGTTATGACATAAGGCTTTTAGATGATGTAAAGGGAGAGCCTGAAAGAAAAGTATTTGGGTATTATTCTAAAGCAAGTTTGAGGTATTTAATAATACAGAGAACTTCAAGAAAAAAACTCACGGATAAAATACCAGACAATAATATTATTGACAGGCTATATCAGATAGAAGCAGTTAAAAGAGTTACTGAACGTTTTGAGAATGACAAAAAACGTAAAGCTTTAATCATACAGGCTACCGGCACAGGCAAAACCAGAGTGGCTATAGCTTTATGTGAATTAATGTTTAGGACAAATTGGGCGAAGAGAGTTCTATTTCTTTGTGATAGAAAAGAATTGAGAAAACAGGCAAAAAATACATTTACAGATAAAATTGATGATGTACCTCCAATCATTGTTTCAAGAAGAACATCAAAAGACAAAGATAGCAGAATTTATCTTGCTACATATCCTGCTATGATGAAATGTTACCAAAGTTTTGATATAGGTTTTTTTGATCTAATTATTGCGGATGAATCTCATAGAAGTATTTATAATAGATATCTTGATTTTTTCCTGTATTTTGATGCATATCAGGTAGGACTTACTGCTACACCAGTAAATTTTATACATAGAAATACTTATTCTATGTTCCAATGTGATGACTTAAATCCAACAGTATTTTACAGCTATGAAGATGCAATTGCGCATAGTCCTAGATGGCTTTCGCCATTTAGAGTAACAAAACATACTTCAAAGTTTTTACGAGAAGGTATTAAGTATAAGAATTTATCTAAAGAGGAAAGAGAAAAGCTTGATAGTGAATTTGAAGATTCCGAACTTATTGATTATTCAAGAGAACAGATAAGCAAAGATGTTTTTAATAAAGACACTGATCGTAATATTCTTCGTAATTTGATGGTAAATGGAGTGAAAAATGCAGATGGTTCTCATGTTGGTAAAACAATTATTTTTGCCCGTAACCATAAACACGCTGTTTTACTGAATGAATTATTCTTAGATGAGTTCTCTCAATATGGCTCTACTTTTTGTCAGGTCATTGATAATTATTCTGATAGAGCTGAACAGCTCA
>Ga0307987_1001469_pt1 | contig 12919 bp, 15 predicted proteins | sample EllFjometagen181_FD_203157 | JGI IMG/M metagenome (GOLD analysis project Ga0307987, IMG submission 203157) | Marine microbial communities from Ellis Fjord, Antarctic Ocean - #181 | ecosystem: Environmental > Aquatic > Marine > Unclassified | place: Southern Ocean | collected 2014-10-08
TATGCCAGATATTGGGCAGCAACCATTCTTTTTTATAACCATCTGTAATTACATTGAAAAAAAGGAAGGCCTTTTCCCAATTATTCGGCTAATATTTAAGCCTTGACAAAATAGCAGTCCGTTACTTATCATACCACCATGACAAAGTAGCGCCACCTGTGGCACCGCAAACTCAAAAAAGGATTCCCCCATGGAGGATATAACAGTTGAAATACAAAATAACCCCTTTGTAAAATTATTGCTTGAATCCATTGGGGATGGTATTTTTGTCCTTGACCCCTTGGGAACAATCATTGTCTGGAATCCGGCCATGGAAAAAATCACCGGCTATTCATCTGCGGAAATAAAAGGCCAGAGCTGTAAAATTTTAAACTTCAATCAGTGTTTTGATAAAGATTGTCCAACCTGTATAAAAGATTGCGGTATTTTAAAATACGGGAAGGTGGAACCTACCGAATGCTTGTTAAGTCATAAGAACGGTCACTCCCTCTGTGTGACAAAAAATGCCAGGGTAATAAAAAACAATCAAAATAAACTCATGGGAATTGTTGAAGTTGTTACCGATCTGACAGAGCTAAAAAATACCAGGTTAAAAATGGAAGAGGCCACCCGGCGTCTGGGCGAATTAAATCGTCTGGGAGGCATTATTGCAAAAAGTCAGGTCATGCAGAACGTATTTACCTTTATCAAAGCCTCGGCGGCAAGTGATGCAACCATACTGGTCCAAGGAGAAAGCGGAACCGGAAAAGAACTTGTAGCAGGAGCGATCCATTCCATTGGAGAACGAAGGGACAGACCTTTAGTAATAATTAATTGCAGTGCCCTTTCAGAATCCCTGCTTGAAAGTGAGCTTTTCGGCCATGTGAAGGGCGCCTTTACCGGTGCCGTCCGTGATCGCATGGGCCGGTTTGAAGAGGCAGACGGGGGCACTATATTTTTAGATGAAATAGGCGAAATCACTCCTTATATGCAGGTAAAGCTGCTTCGGGTGCTGCAGCAAAAAGAAATAGAACGGGTTGGAGAATCAAAGAAACGTAAAATTGATATTCGCATCATCACGGCGACAAACAAAGATCTTAAGTCTTTGGTAGATACCGGGCAATTTAGGGAGGACCTGTACTACAGGCTTAAGGTTTTTCCCATTTACCTACCCCCCTTGAGAAACCGAAAAGAAGATATTCCCCTTCTTGTCAATCATTTTATTACACTGAACAATGAAACTGCCAACATCAAAGCCAAAGGAATCTCAAAGGCAGCTTTAAAGGCTTTTCTGGATTATACCTGGCCGGGAAACATAAGAGAACTGGCCAATGCAATTGAGCATGCCTTTGTTTTGTGTTCCGATAGACAAATTGATATTTCAGACCTTCCCTTTGAAATAAGAGAAATGAGTGCCGGGCCTGTTGAAAAAGAGAAACCAATTACAAAAAAGGGTTCTTTTGCGTTGACCCGAGAAAAATTGATTGACCTTCTCCATGACTCTGACTGGAATAAGGCGGAAGTTGCCAGGCGTGTGGGGTTAAGCCGGGCATCCATCTGGAAGTACATGAAAAAGTGGGAAATCCCGCTTCAACCCTAACCCACGATTTGATAAAAAAATCCGGGGCAGCTACTGGCGGTATATAAGCTGCCCCGGATGGCGGTGAGGTGGTTAGTCAGATTTTGGAGGTAAGTAAATGCCTTACATCTGATAACTGGAAATAGGTTTTGCATACTTGGTGCCAACTCATTCAATTAAAATCATCAATTATGCCTAAACCCCTTATTGCAAGGATTTTAAAGAAATATTTTTCATAGGGATCCCGTTTATCAAATTCAAAGTAACGCTGTCTTTCAAATAGTAGCGCAACCGTAACGCTACCCCTTACTTTTAGTAACGCCATATTGTCAATTCGCTGTTCTTCCATCTCATTTAAAAAAACCAAAAAGCATTGGTTTTACAGGCATTATGAACAATTTATTTACTGATAGTTATGGTTTTTATTGGTTTTGGCACCAACCTTGCTCTAACCATATTTTAAAAATGGACGCCGCATCTGAACATCGTTAAAAGATGCAATTATAAACGCCTAACTATAAAGGATAAAAAAATGACAGATCTTAATGCAATAGACGCCGCAGACATCGTTGATGCAAGAGGCAGTGCATGCCCGGGACCCCTTCTTGAAGCCAAAAAAGGGATTGGCAAAGTTCAGGTGGGTCAGACCCTTGAAATTCTTTCCAACGACAGCGGAACAAAAACCGATCTTCCTGCATGGTCGGGAAAAGTGGGGCATGAGTACCTTGGCCTTCTGGAAGCGGACGGATATGACCGGCATTTTATAACCAGAAAAAAATAGGCAGGTGATGATGTCACCCCAGGCAAAAAAACAAGAGAATAAAATTTTAATATTGGCCACGGAAACCTGTGCCTACCCCGGAGCAGATTCTGTGGGTCAGTCCCATTCCAGCTATCCTGCAAACACCTATATTTTAAGGGTAAGAGCGCCTGTACTTTTCCCGGAATCCTTTTATATAGACTGCTTTAAAAAAGGTATCAGTGGTATCATTGTAATGTCCTGTGGTGAAGAATGCCCCTATGAAGGCGCTTATAAAGCCATGGCAAAAAAGCTGGATAGTGTTTACAAAAAAATGAAGGCAATGGAGCTTGACCTTAAACGTCTTCGCCTGACCGCTATCTGTACGGTTTGTAACCGGGCCTTTTTAAATGAGGTAAAACAGATGGACCAATTGGTGCAAGAACTTGGCCCGCCCCAATTGATGGTCTAGTTTCAGGGTTTTAACAATAGATTACAAATTATAAAGTTCACTGTCATTTTTTTTGGCAGTGAACTCAAAAACTCTTTTAGGAGGATGTATGGTCCCCACAAATACTAAAAACTTTGACACGCTTGTTGTGGGCGGCGGCATTGCGGGCTTACAGACAGCGTTAGACCTTGGCGATCAGGGATACAAAGTTGCTGTTGTGGAAAAAGATGCTTCCATTGGGGGCAAAATGATCCGGCTTTCAAAAGTGTTTCCCACCCTTGACTGTGCCAGCTGTATTACCACCCCTAAAATGTCAGCGGTTGCCCATCATGAAAACATCACCTTATTTACATATTGTGATTTGAATTCACTGGATCATGATGGTTCAGGGGAAGATTCCGGCAATAAAGCCCCGGGCGCCAAAGCCCCGGGTATCAAAGCCCTGATCACCCAAAACCCGAGATATGTTGACCCAATAAAATGTATCGGGTGCAGACAATGCGAATATGTTTGCCCGGTGCATGTACCTGACATGGAGCAAGGCGGTTTAAGCGCCACAAAAGCCATTTGCATACCATTTTCAAATGCCATCCCGCAACTGCCGATGATGGATATAGAAAACTGTATGCTTTGCGGCCAATGCGAAAAAGCATGTCCCACAAATGCCATTGATTATTTCCAGAAACCCGAAAAATTTATCATTACCGCTAAAACAGCCGTTATTACCACAGGATTTGACCTGCTTCCCGTGAAGGACAATGTTCAATACGGCAACGCAAAGATCCCCAATGTGATTGATTCTTTACAGATGGAAAGGCTTTTGGCCCCCCATGGACCCTATAACAGGGTACTGCGACCCTCGGATGGGATGGAACCCGATTCCATCGCCTATGTTCAATGTGCCGGTTCAAGGGACAAAAGCACGGGGGTTTCCTATTGCTCAAGGGTATGCTGTATGTATGCCATCAAACAGGCAATGTTGCTTTCCGGATCCCTGCCCCTGGCGGATATCACTATCTATTACATGGATATCAGGGCCTTTGGAAAAGGGTATGAACAATTTTATCAAAACGCAAAAGCCATGGGCATCGAATTTGTCAAAGCCAAGGTTGCCAGAATTGATAAAGGCGAAAATGGCAGTGGCAGTGCCCAGGTTCGCTACGAACTTCAGGACGGTTCCGGGATTGCATCCAGAGACCATGATCTGGTGATTCTTTCCATGGGAATGATACCCGCCTGGAACCCTGGGGCCATCTGCCCTGTTTCCCAAGATTCGGACAAATTCATCACCTCAATAAAACCCAAAATATCCCCGGTACTGACGGATATGGAGGGTGTTTTCGTTGCCGGAGCCGCCGCAGGGCCCAAGGATATTGTGGACACCATTACAGAATCAGGCTGTGCGGCCATGGAAGCTGCAAAATTTATGTCCAAACGTCTTGTGGAGAATTAAAAATGAGTGAAATGTCTTCAGATAAAACGCCGAAAACAGATAGAGTAGGTGTCTATATATGCTATTGCGGGGGCAATATCTCTGACCATGTTGATGTGGAAGCGGTCAGAAGCAGGGTTGAAAAAATGCCCGGGGTTACCGTGGCGAAAACCGAGATGTTCATGTGCTCGGATCCCGGCCAGGAAATGATCATAGAGGATCTAAAAAGCGGTAAAATTGACCGGGTGGTGGTGGCCTCCTGCGCACCAAGCCTGCACGAAACCACCTTCAGGGATGCCATTAAACGGGCGGGTTCCAACCCCTTTATTTATGAACATGCCAATATCAGGGAGCAGGTCTCCTGGGTTCACCATGGAGATACTGCCACGGACAAGGCGACGATTCTTATCGCATCCGCCACAGCCAAGGCAAAACTGCTCAAACCCCTGGATCCCATCCGGGTTGAAGCCAAAAAGCATACCACCATCATCGGAGGCGGTATTGCCGGGATTAAAACCGCATTGGATATTGCTCAAACAGGGATTGAGGTGAGCCTCATCGAAAAGTCAGGTATCCTTGGCGGCCAGTTGAATCATCTTGACAGGCTCGCCCCTTCCGGAGAAAAAGCATCGGATATACTCCAGGAACTGTTGGACCCGGTTGTTAATCACAAAAACATCACCATTCACACAAATTGCATCATTGAAAATGTAACAGGATATGTGGGCAACTTTCGCCTGGAGATCCTAACAAGATCGGACAATAAAAAAATTAATATAGATACCGGCGCCATTGTTATGGCAACCGGATCTGTTTCCTATACGCCCTTTGACGGCGAATACGGCTTTGGCCAGCATGAACAGGTAATTTTGCTCAAGGATTTGATTCATATTTTAAAAGAAAACAAATCTGTAGGGTCTGCCCTTGAGGTGAACGGGAAACCCATTAAAAATATGGTCATGATTCATTGTGTGGGCAGCCGGCAGATACCGGGGATACACCCACCCAAAGAAAATGGGCAGCTCAATGAATATTGTTCCAGAACATGTTGCGCTGCCATGCTCAATGCCTCAAACCAGATCCGGGAAAATTTTCCTGGAACCGGTATTTATGAAATGTACAGGGATATTAGGACCTATGGCAGGGGACAAGAAGAGTTGTATACTCAAGCCGCAAAAAACAAGGTCGTTTTTATGCGGTATGAAGCAGATGCCCCGCCTGAAATAACCCCAAGCCCCTCTCCTGATTATCCATTACAGGTCAAGATTAAAGACAGCCTGACCTTTAATGAAGAAATGGATGTTCCGGCAGATCTTGTTGTCCTTGCAACGGGAATTGAACCCGATGATGTTTCAGGGCTTGCCTCTATGATGAAACTTCCCATTGGAACCGATAAGTTCCTTTTAGAAGTCCATCCAAAACTTCGACCGGTTGAATTTCCCATAACCGGAATTTTTCTTGCCGGGACATGCCAGGCACCCATGGATGCAGGGGAAGCCTGCAACGCGGCAGGAGCCGCTGCTGTAAAAGCATCTGCACTCCTGCGCAAAGGATATATTGAGCTTGATCCCTTTGTTGCTCAAGTTGATACAGACAAATGCCAGGGCCATGGCGCCTGTGTGGATGCCTGCCTTAAAGAGGGGGCCCTGGAGCTTATGGAGATGACGATTGAAGGCAAAATCCATAAAAAGGCCAGGGTAGCTGCGGCTCTCTGCCTGGGATGTGGGGCCTGTGCCGCAGTCTGCCCTGAAAAAGCCATTGATATCAATGGATGGGCATTAAAACAATATGAAGACATGGTGGATGCAATTGTTTCAGATGGGTTTGCTGTCTGATGATTTCACAAAACTTCTTTTATTGGGAAAAATACAATGAAAACTATCGATAAAGATAAAGAGGCGAAAAAAGCGGCCATGAAGGAATTACGGGGCCAGAGAAAAGATCTGATAGCCGCAGCTTCCTCCACAATGAAAATACAAAAAAAAGAGTTGGCCGCCATCAAAGCATTTTTAAAGACAGCGGCTGCAACCATCCCGGAAATTGCAGCGGCAATTGATATGCCGACAGATAAAACCCTATGGTATATGGCAACCCTGAAAAAATACGGCCAGATCATTGAATCACAAAAAGAGGGTGCTTTTTTTAAATACGCATTGAATGAACCGGATAAACCCCAAGAAAAAGCAGAGGCTTGATATGAGTTTGGTAAACTTAGATTTTGCAGAAGAGTTAAAAAAATATAGTGGGGACACCGCTCTTGAATGTTTTAACTGCGGGACATGTGCCGCCATCTGCCCCCTTGTCCATGATAATTTTCCCAGGAGAATGATTCGATATATCCAGGTGGGGGCCAGGGAAAAAATTCTTGAGAATTCAGATGAACTCTGGCGTTGTCTTCACTGTGGCCTGTGCACCCAGACCTGCCCGCGGGAAGCTGACCCGGGTGAAATTATTCTTGGCCTGAAACGATTTGTTGTAGCAAACTGGAGGAAATCATAACCCATGTTTAATCCCAGAGATATAATTGAAATCCTTGCCGCCAATGTAAGGCAGACAAAAAGTCCTTTTGGTATACCAAAATTTATGGCAAACACATGGCACAAGGATCTCAGCCTGCCCAAAGAGGGCGAATATCTGTTATTCACAGGGCTGATGTATCAATTTGCCCCCTATATTGAAAAATCCACTCAATACCTTGAAAAATATGAGGACACTAAAATAGCCGAGTATTTAAAGTATACCCGATTACTTTCTGGTTATTTTTCCGGTATTGGCCTTGCCATGATGACAAAGGGAAAAGAAAAAAGAAAGGCCGCTCAACCCCTTAAAAATATTGCCTACCTTCTTCAAAAATCAAGGGTTAATTTCGGTTACAGGCCTGATCTGGATAATTATTCGGGGATTCTTCTCTATGATATGGGGGACCAGCAAGCGTTTGTAACCCATGCCAAAAAAGTTGCCCGGCAACTTCAAGATGCCGGAATAAAAAAAATAATTACCATTGATCCCCATACCGCCTATGCATTAAAAGAGCTTTTTCCCAAATATACAGGCATCAGCTTTGATGTAAAACAATATTTTGAGCTTCTCAATTTCGAACCTAAAGACTGCGGCCTTGAGGTCACCCTCCATGATCCCTGTTTTTTTGGCAGATACCTAAAGGTATCGGACATCCCCAGAGAACAACTATCCAATATGGGAATATCCGTAACAAACATTAGAAATCAGGGTGAATTTACAAGCTGCTGCGGCGGGCCTGCTGAATCCATTTCCCCCAGGCTTTCCAATGAAATCATGGAAAAAAGAGCAAAAGAGCTTCAAGAATCGGGACGCCCAATTGTTGCCTATTGCCCTATTTGCCTTGGGAACCTTAAAAAATCCGGAGCCGATGTCCAGGATTTATCCACAATACTTGCCAGACATGCTTGATTATTCAAGTAATTTTTAAAAAAATAATATATTAAAGGAGAATAAAATGACCGAAAAAGTTGAAAAAATCATGTACCTTGCCACCTGCGGGGGAGATAATCCGGAAAAAGCCTGTGTACCCTTTGTATTGGCGACGGCTGCACTTGCAATGGACATTGAGGCAACCATTGTACTCCAGGGCAATGGGGTTTATCTTTTAAAAGAAGGCTATCGAAAAAATATGCTGCGCGGGGGAGGATTTCCAGATATAAACAAATTGTTTAAGGATTTCCTTGAAAATGGCGGAAAACTTTTTGTATGCGGCCCTTGTATCAAAGAACGAAATATTGATCCTTCAGAGCTGCCTGAAGGCGCAAAAATTGGTGCGGCTGCCCAGGTGAATATCATGGCCATTGAAGCTGATGCTGTTTTGGTTTTCTAGTATAACCTGTCTTTTTTTTTAAAACGGTAACCGGTTACCAATATATTAAATACCATGGGGTGAAAAAATGGATGACACAGCTATTGTAAATCCACCAAAACGAATTACTGACCTGATCAATTTAAAAGAACTTGGACACGACCTGGACATTGACGTATCCTTTGATATCGTTCCGGTCAATTTTGTCCATCAAAATTATGAATTTCAGGCATATATTTTCCTTTGCAGATATTCTGGAAGTATGAACAAATCGGCATTTACCTTTAGAAAATGCTATGCCAAGGGGTGCCCGAATAACCTGTGCCCCCATGTATCCCAAGCGGTGATGATTGCCAACCGGTATTTAAAACGAGATTATAAGAGACTGTTTGATGCCGGCATCTCCATGAAAGAAACATTTTTCAGCCTTGGGGACATGATGGTCAAATACGATGGGGTTGACATCGAAAAAAATGAGTTCACCGGCGGTATTCTTACGATACATGATTACATCAACATTGCAAAAGAAGGCAATGAGGTTTCAGTTCAAATCAGCCTTGAGATTATTCCGGCGGTTGAACATTTTGCAAATCAGAAAAATGAACAGACCTTTTTCATGGCTGATTTTAATATCACAACCCTGGGAAAGACAAGTCAATTCCAACGATGCCTGGCCTGTTTTCAGACCGATAATGAAACCCAAGAAAAATTGGTTGCTATCCTGACAGCCAATGATCGTTTAAAAAATTTATTTAGTGAATTTGATGAGGCAAACGTCCAATATAGCCCCCTGTTTTTTTAAAGTTGCAATCAGTCTTGACGCAAAGACATTTTCTTTTTCAAACCGTGTCACGAGCTTTTTAAACAGCCTGTTTATTGTCCTTGTAAATCACCTCAAATGGCAAAATTTATGAATAAAAATGTATCCGGCGTTCATGTTCCAGGAACGTTGATAAAATAGATGAGGGAGAATGAAAATGAATAGACATAAAATATATATGATGGTTCATGACAATCCCGGTATTAACTGTGAAGAAGTTCAGGCCAATTGGCGGAAACTTGTAAAAGTTGAAACCGTCACCTGGATCAGGACATACTTTAATGAAAAAAAAGGCGTCCGTTACTGTGTATGGCTGGCATCCAGCGAGGAAGACCTTAAAAACATTTTTACTGAAATTGGCATAAACTGGGATTCAATTGTTAAGGTTGAAGAAACTGCTTCTGATTTTTGGGGCGAAAAATGAAACGCTTATGCTTGCAATACCTTGACTGGAGTTTCATATAAACGATCGATCCCGGTATCGTTACTGTTACGTTACCGGTAACGTTCCTCACCCCTGCCCAACACTATTTCCACCCTGTGTTCAAAAAAAAACAACATCTAACCAATAGATTTTACAGAAATTATGGGGTATACGAATCTTTTTGGAGTTTATTCGACTCTTCTGGCACTATCTTTGCGATATATATGACAATCTGGTGGTAACCTGGAAAAATATTTGTAACCTATAACTTTATTATCAGGATAAAGGAGAAAAAACGTGCATGCAACCATCCAAAAACCAATAGAAGAGATAATCAAGCACATCCGGCCCGGTGAAAAAGTCTTTGTTGTGGGGTGTAACAATTGCGCATGGAAATGCTATTCAGGGGGTGAAGCCGAAACCGAAATGATGGCAAAACGCCTTGAAAAAAGAGGTATTGAGGTTGCAGGATATACGGTACCCGGCCCCCAGGGTATGTCTTTGTGTAAGCTTTCCCACACCAAAAAAGTGTTAATGGAAGACCATGCCGATGAAGTTAAAAATGCAGACTCTTTTCTTATCCTTGGATGCGGGCAAGGGGTTCACACGGTGATTGATGCAACCGACGGTGGAATGGTTCATCCGGGTTGCGACACTGTTTTTGGTGGAGAAACCGTTTCAGATACGCATATTGAAGAATATTGTTCCCTTTGCGGAGATTGTATCATTGAATATACAGGCGGTCTTTGTCCCATGACACTTTGCGCCAAACAATTGCTGAACGGCCCTTGCGGAGGTGCTGAAGACGGCCATTGCGAGGTTGATCCGGAACGTCCCTGCGGATGGATACTGATTTATGAGCGCCTTAAAAAATTGGGACGGCTTGAGCTTCTTGATGCCTATCAACCGCCCAAGAAAAATTCAAAATGGAGCCGCCCCCGGAGCCTTGAAGTCAGTCCAACCGAAGCCACATTCTGTTCCATCGGCGGTAAGGTTACCGTCAGCAATCAGGATTAGCCAATAGAGTCAAGGTTTCAACCAAACCATATGATGTAAGTCAAGAACCCAGGACATAGATACTTTTTAAGGAGTTCAACAATGAAACTGACAACCCTGTTTGAGAAAGGTGAATTTGTTATTACCGGTGAAGTCGGACCCATTAAAGGGGCCATCCACAGAGATAAAAGCATCGAGCCCAGTTGCGCCATTGAGGCCCTTCACCTGAACCAGCATGTTCATGCCGTAAATGTGACCGATAACCAGTCCGCCGTCATGAGACTAGGTTCCCTTGCGGCAAGCGTGCGGTTAAAGACAAACGGAATCGAACCTGTTTATCAGCTCACCTGCAGGGATAGAAATCGGCTGGCATTGCAGTCCGACCTGCTAACGGCCTATTCCCTGGGTATTGACAATGTTCTGCTTCTGACCGGGGATCATATTCAGTTAGGGGACCACAAGGAAGCCAAACCTGTTTTTGATCTTGATTCAGTTCAATTGATCGACATGGCAAAGGGTCTCAAAAGGGGATATGATATTTCAGGCTCCAGAATTGAAAATTATCTTGACATGGCCTTTGGTGCTGTTGTGAATCCTAATTCCGACCCCCTTGACCTGCAAATAATGAAAATGAAAAAGAAAATTGATGCCGGTGCACAATTTTTCCAAACCCAGGCAGTCTATGATGTCAAAGTTTTTGAAAAATTCATTAAAAAAGTTGAAAAATTCAACTGCCCCATACAAGTCGGCATTGTTATTTTAAAATCTCCTCAAATGGCAAGATTTATGAATAAAAATGTATCCGGCGTTCATGTTCCAGAAGCGTTGATAGAAGAAATCGGATCAGTTGCCAAGGAAGACCGGAAGAAAAAATCAGCGGAGATAGCAGGCAGGTTTGTCAAACAAGTAAAATCCATTTGCCAGGGTGTCCATATCATGCCCCTTGGCTGGACTGATGTTGTCCCTGATATCCTTGATTACGCTGGCATAAAACATAAGTAACCCATTCGTCTTTAGATCAACATTTACTTTATGAGGTATTTTTAAAAATGTTTGTTGAAACCATATCATACCAGGCAGCCCTTATTGCAGGGCTGCTTTCTTTTTTTTCGCCCTGTATTCTGCCCTTGACTTCATCTTAAGATACCTGGGGGGAGGAATCATATTCATTCTAGGGCTCCATTTGCTGGGCATCATTACTATACAAACCCTTAATTTTGAAAAAAAGGTCCATGTGACGAAGAAGCCCATCCACCTTTTGGGGGTATTTATCATTGGCATGGCTTTTGGTGCGGGCTGGAGTCCTTGCATCGGCCCCATGCTGGGGTCGATTCTCATTGTTGCAGGAAATCAGGAAACCGTTACCCAGGGCATCCTGCTTTTAAGCGTTTATTCAGCCGGACTTGCCATTCCCTTTATTCTGCTCTCATTTTTTGTAAACAGGATTTTTGATATTATGAAGCGTGCTTCAAGGGCAATTGTTTATATTAACAAAACAGCAGGTGTATTTTTAGTTGTGCTGGGAATACTTTTGATTACAGACAAATTTAGAATAATAGCGGGTTTATAAAAGGGATTAGGTTAAGATGAAATTAAAAATATTTTTTTTTGCAATAGTTACCGCCTTACTTGTGACCGGATACTTCCAGGCGTTTGCCATGTCCAGCCAGATCAATTGGCACTCCTTTGAAAAGGGACTTTCAATGGCAGCAAAACAAGAAAAAAAAATATTTTTATATTTCCATGCGGACTGGTGTAAATATTGTACAAAGATGGGCAACACCACTTTTAAGGATTCAAAGGTCATTGACCTGCTGAACAAAGAATTTATTTCCATCCAGGTTGATTCTGAAAAACAACAGGAGATTGCAAATAACTATGGTGTCAGGGGGCTTCCAAATTCCTGGTTTCTTGAAAAAGATGCCACAAAAATAAATAGCCTGCCGGGATATGTTGACGGTCCTGTTTTTGCCATTATTTTAAAATATATTAAAACCGACAGTTTTCAAAAAATGAGTTTCCAGGAATTCGCAAAGACCTTGTAACAAGGAATCCCACCAACATACGATGATACGATTTAATCAACCAGGCGTCTGAAAGAGAGGAACAATGACGAATAAAATTTCGCGCATGGCATTTTTAAAGGGCTCTATTACGGCTGCCGGAAGTGTAGCGGCAACTACAAGTATCGCAAGGGCTGCAAAGTCCATTACCAAAAAAAAACCCAGCCCCTGGCAGGAGTTGCCGCAGCCAGCATTATTGCAGGCCTTATTATAACCGGGTCATTGATGATGGTAAAAAATTTTACCGGCACACCGTTTTCCAACGGCGTCATCATTTTTTTAGACGTTTCCCACCTGGTCTTTTGTATGGGCCTGCTTTTTTTAACCGCCATGGAATAAGCGTGTTCACCGTGTTGATACTTTTTTTCAAGTTAGCACGATAAATGCTATTTTTTATCATCCATAAGAACTTAATTTATCTTCAAAGAGTTCAACATGCCTGAACAGCAACCAGAACAACTATCCTTTAATAAGCTCCAACATTTCCCGGTTACCATTTTTGCGACTGTAATGGGGATTACAGGTCTTGCCATTGCATTTCTGCGATATGAAGCAATGATGAAATTTTCATGGGGCATAGGCCAGGCCCTTTTATACCTGGTAACTG
>Ga0307987_1001471_pt1 | contig 12918 bp, 14 predicted proteins | sample EllFjometagen181_FD_203157 | JGI IMG/M metagenome (GOLD analysis project Ga0307987, IMG submission 203157) | Marine microbial communities from Ellis Fjord, Antarctic Ocean - #181 | ecosystem: Environmental > Aquatic > Marine > Unclassified | place: Southern Ocean | collected 2014-10-08
CCGCCGCGTGAGCACCATCGCCATCGACGACCCCGACGGGGTTGGCATCGGACTGGTGGGCACCGCCAGCTACCTCGTGATCATAGACGAGAGCGAGCAGGTGCTCCGACACCTCTTCGCGGGCACAATGAGCGGCGGTGACAGCCTTGACGCCCACACGCGGCTCCGCACCATCCTGGGCAACGCCCACAGGGTCATCTGCTGCGACGCGGACATGAGCAAGCTCACCCTCGATGAGATGCGATCCATCCGGGGTGAGGACGAGGAGATCGAGGTCGTCGATGTCGAGCTGTACCAGGAGTGGGCATACGGCTGGACGACAGACAGGGTGGCTCACACGAAGCTCATGATGGACCGCTGGAAGGAGGGGAAGCGGTTGTCGATCCCGATGATGGCCAACGCCGACGCGGCGACGATGGCCGCCATGCTTCGCAAGGCTCGACCAGGTGCCAAGGTCGGCCTCATCACCAGCGACACCAGCAAGACTGTAGAGATCAAGACGGCACTGTCCGACCTTGACGTCTACGCCAAGAGCTGCGACGCCCTCATCTACAGCCCGACCCTGGGCACCGGCGTCAGCATCGACGTGCGGAACCACTTCGACCACATCATGCCGATCCTCTACTCGGGGGTCGGGACGGCTCAGGACGCCATGCAGCTCGCTCACCGCGTGCGGCACCCGAAGTCCCCACAGATCGACTGCTGGGTGTCCCCGACGGGCACTTGGAGCGAGCGGCGGCCGGACAGGATCGCCAGCTCGCTGCTGAGCCTGGCGGAGCGGACCCGTCGAGGAAAGGGGGCCGGACGCAAGACCCAAGCCTATGCCCTGGGACGGATCACGGCCGACGCCGACGGGCTCGCACGGCTCACCCCCACCGACCGCGACCACTTCGGGCTCTACGTCCAGGTGCTGTCCCACGAGCGGAGCTGTGGAGGCCGGGGTGGGCACCTGCTGTCCGCACTCCATGGCTACTGGAGGACTCAGCAGCTCTACGCGACACCACGCCACCTTGATGACGAACTGGAAGCCCTGGCACCCGAGGAGCGGGCCGAAGTCACCACCGCCCGCAAGGAAGCCCGCGAAGCGACCGCCGAGGCCAGGGCAAAGCGGATTATCGCGGCCCCGGTGATCACCATCGAGGAGGCCCGCAACGTCAACGAGCCCATCAGCCAGCGGGAGTCCGACTCCGTGGAACTGGCCCACATCAAGGATGTTCTACGGCGAGCCGCTAGTGGGCACGGAGTTGGTCAAGGAGGACCGCAAGTCCAAGGGACGGCTCCGTGCCCAGGTCCGCACCTATGCGGCCGTCACAGCTCTCCTGGACGGTCGCAAGGACGCCGTGATTGACCTCGACACGAAGGACTGCGAGGGAGACCGACCGACCGCTCACATGCGGCACCGCTACATCAGGGGAGCGGTGATCCTCGGGCTCATCAAGAGCTGTGGGATCGAGGACGTGCGGACGTTCGACGGGGTGATCAACCCTGACGGGGTCGTGGCCATGGTGAAGAAGCTCACGCCAGCCCGGCGTGCTGTACTCAAGGAGTTGGGCATCACCATCCGGTCAGATGCGGCCGAGGCCCCCATGACGACGCTGGGCGGCATCCTGAAGTTGATGGGGCTCAAGAGCACGGGCAAGCAGCGAAAGATCGAGGGAGAGCGAGTCAGAGAGTACCGAGTAGCGGTCGACCATCGGGACCGTATGGCCCGGCTCTCGGCTCGATGCTCCGCTCAACTCCGAGCCCCGAAGCTGGAGCCCGACGTCAGGGTCAGCCACCAGCTCACCACCGATGAGATGAACGACCTGCTCTCGGCACTGGAGGCAGCTTGATCAACGTCATCCCCCTCGACCTCGCCCGCGAGATGGACCACGCCGTCGATGCGGTCGCCCAGCTCTCGCTCGAAGACCCGGTCTTTCCCGCTGCCCACCAACGGCTTCTGCTGGCGGAGCAGGCGTGGAGAGATGCTGGTCTGGCGGATGTCCTTCTGACTGATAGCTACCGGGCACGATTCGATGAGCAGCAAACATCTGGAGGTCTCCTCTCCTTAGAGAGCACAGCTCCGGGTAAATGGTGTTCACATCACTCAGCTCACTGCGAACACGGAGTTGGATTGTGAAGAGTTGGGGTCTCAGCCGTTGGTCGGTGCCTCCTCACACATTGAACCGAAGACAGGGAAGTTGAGGAGTCACGGGCAGTTGTGGGCCTTGTGCGGGTGGAGGTGTGCGGGTCGCCATCACAGGTCCTCGTCGTTCGCTGCCTCGACTACCGCATCCATCACGTCGTGGATGAGCCGGTCCTTCCAACCCCGACCCCGATATCGTTTGGTTTCGGGGTGGTACCACGTCGCGGTCTCCTTCTCGTCGTGGAGCCGCATTACCCGCCAGTAGTCGATCTCTGTGCGAGCCATGACCTGGACGAAGAGCCCGATGTCGAGCCAGACCCGAACCTCTGTCGGGGTCTCTCGTCGGTTCCCCACGCAGCGGTATTCGTGGTGGGCCTCCCCGTAGAAGTCCTCAAGCTCGGCAACGAGCTTCCTGAGCCCGTCCCAGATGTCGCCTGAGTCCACAGCTACCTCCAGCTACTGGGATTGCTCATCGTTCTTACCGTCGCCAGGCGACCCCTCGGCACTGCTGTCGTCCACCGGCTCCGGCTCTTCGGCGGAGGAGCGAGACTTCAAGAGTCCCCGGTCGTTCAAATACTTCGTCATCACGGGCGACAAGACGATGCTCCCCTGGTTGAAGCCCTGACCGACGAGCCGCACGACCAGCTCAAGTGCTCGAACAAACGCCTTCCGTGCATCAGCGTCCAGGGTCTCATGTCCCTGGGAAGCGAGGTGCAAGTATCGCCTGCGGACGACCCGGATGTCGTCGAAGGCCGCTTTGGTGGAGTCATCGATCACGCCATAGGCGTGGAGGATCTTCACTCGGCGATCTTGGCCCTGCTTCTCGAAGGTGTTGCCCCACACGTCTCGCTGGGCTCTGTCGTCCATCGGGGTGCCGTTGATCGAGAAGTCGGTGGCGTCGAAGTAGGTGATGGCAACCATCTCGGAGACCATCCCCGCCAGTGCGATGGTGCCGAGGAAGTTGCCGAGGGCGTAGGACCCCTTGGCGTGTCGCAGGGGCCAGATGAGTTTCTGGAGGATGTGGGGCTCGCTGGGAGCCGCGAAGATGCCGGGGGCCTGGGCAACCAGCTCTCGGCAGCGGGATGCGATGGCCTCCGGGCTCCCGTCCGTGCCGGGGGCGATCACGAAGTCGAGGATCTCGGCGGGCGTGGGGATGTTGGCGTCGTTTCCGTGGTCCTCCACCGCGAAGAACTTCAGGGGGTTGATGTATGCACCGAACAAGCTGCCAGACATCCGAGGCTCCAAGGGTCCGGTGTATGTGACCACGCACTGCACCGTTGGCAAGTCCAGTTCGACTCCACTCCGCCCAGGAGACGCAGGACCTCAGACGATCAGGCGGCAGATTCTGACGGCGAACGTCGGCCTATACGAGGCCCACGGCTTCACCTCGGTGTCGTAGCTCTTGCATGACCCCTGCACGGCTTCTGGCAGGTCGCGGAGTGCGTGCTCCATGAACGCGTCCATGTCGGCCAGGGTCTTGAGGTAGGGCCACGAGCGATGCTTCGCGTACTTCATGAACACGAGTGCCGCCAGAAGCACCCTGTGCTTCGCAGGTTGCTCCATGAGCTTCTGGCGGTCGCTCTCCAGCTTCCGGCGGTTGCTGAGGCCCTGACTCCGGTAGTTGTAGAGGACCTTCAGTTCCACGAGGGCGGCGGCCCCCTTCTTGCCCTTCTCCACGATGGGGATGTCCGTTCTTCGGAACCGCTCCGGGAAAGACCAGAACTTCGCACCATCCACTCCATCGTAGAGGGCACGGCTGACTTCGTAGGCGATCTCGGTCCGCATCCAGTTCTCGGAACCGTGGGTATCTGTCGCGAACTCCAGCTTCCGACAGAAGGCTGGCTGGACAGCGAGTCTGGAAAGGCACTGGTCGAGGTGCCTGATGACAGGGGCGTCGGGCATGTGGAGAACTCCGTGCCTTCTACGAGGTTTTTCTTTCCGCAACCGGTATCACATTGACAGGGGACGCTGTCTGGGTCGCAGACCCCTGAGGCTTGGGCCAGGTGGTCCAGCCTGTTCACCAGGCCCGTTGACGAAAGGAGATGCGAATGAGCATCAAGGACAAGACCGGCAAGAGACCGGCGATCAAGAGTGGATTGAGGCCGGAGGGCCAGTTGGAGCAGGCAAGGGACGAGGCTGAGAAGAAACTGCGGGAGGCGACGGATGACTTCTTGGAAGGCGTTGGTGAGGGTGACGCGGCGAAGGCCGATGCGGCCCGCAGGAGAGGACTACGGGCCAAGGAGGAGCTTCGCGTTGTCGATGGAAGACCTCGAAGGCTGGCCACCGATGCGGCGGAGCTGGGAGGTGAGAGCGAGGACTCCTGAGGAGCCTGGTCGAGGTGACCGGGTGCACCCTCACCGACTCCGAGCCAGCGGCACACCGGCCGCTGGCTCGGGCAGCTCGGCTACTCGTCAGCCTTCTTCTTCCACATGCTGACGACGTTGCTCTCGACCGGCTCCCCGATGCCCGCCAGCAGCACGGCCTCTCGCCGCCGCATCCTCGTCGCCTTCCGGTAGTACCTCAGGCCCACCTGGGGGGGGGCCCGAGCTGCTGGGCCACGGTGCCGACATCGACGCCGTTCTCAAGACCAACTGGCCCACTCGGTCTACCTCCGACTCGATGCAGCAGCCGCAGCTCGTGCAGCCACCACAACTTCCCTGGCCCTCAGGTTCAGCCCTCGGGCGGGAAGCATCTCCATGAGCCGGACAAGGGCGTCGATCACGGCGTCGCGAATGTCGTCCTCGTCCTTGCCATCCGCGTAGGCTTGCTTGATGGCCACCTCCGCGAACATCGCCAGCTTCTCGACCTGGACCAGGGGGTCAAGTTCGGCCTCCACGACGTAGATCGACTGTTCAGCCTTCCTAGCCAGGTATTGGACCCCCCAGGCCACGACGGCCTTTGGGCGTGGGCTGCGTTCCATCTCGTCCAGCAGGCAGTCCGCGAGTCGCACGCACTGCTGGGCCGACATCCGCATCCGTCGCGTCTTCGCATCCATGGGGCCGCCTGGTTGAGCCGTTCACTCAGTCCGCGTCGATAGCCGGAAAACCGAGCAGAGAATCTCGACCGCACCCAGCCAGAAGTTTCAGGCTGGTCGTATCCATTGGTGACCACCCGAAGCCCAGAGGACTTCGACATCACTGACCACCGAGACGCTCACCTGTCCTGACCCAACGCCGAGTCCTGCTCGGAAGTCCCATGGGGCGAGCCAAGGCTGCTGCAAACCGGACAGCAGCAGCCGAGGTGTCCTGACCTTCAAGGTGAACCGGTCGTCTCCCAACTGCCCGCTCAGCGGGCGTGGGGACGTTCACCTTGCCCAGGACAAAGAAGCCAGGACGTGGAGCCGCTCGACGGCACCAGGAGATCATCATGCAGACAGCCGAAGTGCGGCGACAACACGCCGCCGACATCCTCGCGGAGGGGTTGGTGAAGCTTCTGGAGCGGGATCATCGCCGCTCCCCCGAACCCACGCCTCAACGGCCGGTTGTTCCCCCTCGGCTCCGCCTGGTTCCCACGGAGGGCGGGAAGCATGGGCAGGAGTAGCAAGGACTTGAGGCGGATCGCGATCTACACGCGGGTCTCGACCGAAGAGCAGGCCAACAAGGACGAGGGCTCCCTCGACAACCAAGCCCACCGCTGCCGCCAATACCTCCAGGCCATCGGCAACTACGATGACGCCGAGGTCGAGGCCGCCAAGGTCTATCGAGAGGAGGGCTTCAGCGGCAAGGACACCAACCGCCCAGAGGTACTACGGCTCTTGAAGGACATCCGAGGCGGTCGGGTGGATCTGTTGGTGTTCACGGAGCTGAGCCGAGTTTCCAGATCAGTTTCGGACTTCCTGGCGTTGTCCAAGCTTTTGCAAGACCAGGACGTCGAGTTCGTCAGCCTCAAGGAGAACGTCGATACGTCGAGCCCTCACGGGCGTCTGCTCCTCTTGTTCCTGATGGGCCTGGCGGAGTTCGAACGGGAGACGACCTCGCTCCGAACAAGGCTGGCGATGCGGGATCGAGCCGAACGCGGGCTCTACAACGGTGGAGCCATCCCCATCGGCTACCGGCCGGACCCCGGGAACTCCGGTCAGCTCCTCGTGCAGGACGAAGAGGCCGTCATCGTCCGCGAAGCCTTCCGGCTCTACCTGGACCTGGGTTCGGTCGCGAAGGTCACGAACCTGCTCAAGGAGCGGGGGCACCGGCGTCAAGCATGGACCTCGCGACGCGGCAAGCACCATCCCGTTCGGCCCGTTTCCTGGGGGACGGTGTCGGGCCTCCTCCAGAACCCGACATACCTGGCCCTGAAGGCGGTCAACAAGGACAAGAAGGACCTGCCCGAGGAGGAAGGTCTGGCTCTGCCCGAAGCCGACCGCTACCGTCTGGTTGACGCTGTCTGGCGGCCCCTCGTGGATGCCGACACCTTCGAGCGTGTCCAGGAACTGGTCGCGGAGAACACGACTCGCAGGGGCAACAGCGTCGCCAAGCGGGACTACGACTATGTGCTGGGCGGGATCATCCGCTGCGGCGACTGCACTGCCGGTCTTCACGGAGCCAGCTCGAAGAAGCAGAGCTACCACTACTACACCCATCCCCAGGGCAAGAAGAAGCTGGCGTGTGGCAGGACCGGCCATCGGGCCGAAGAGATCGAAGCTGCGGTGCTCGACCGGCTCTCGGTCCTGGCCGACGACGAGCCTCTGCTGGACATGATCGTGGAGCGGGCGAACACCAAGATCGAGGACGCGGCTCCCGACAAGCAGCGGGACCTCGCCGCCGCCAAGACCCACCTCGACCGCCTGACGACGCAGCAGTCGAACTTGATGGACCACCTGCTCTCCGTCCCCGCAGGTTCAGTACCGGCGTCGTTCTGGAAGAAGGCCAGCGAGCTGGAGGAACAGGTCAAGGCCGCTGAGGTCCAGGTCCATCGCATCGGCTTGGAGCTGGCCGACGTCCTGTCGTCCCGACTCGACCCCGCCGCCTACCGCCAGGCCCTGCGAGATTTCCGCGAGGTCTACCACCAGCTCGACCCGCTCCAGCAGAGCAACCTGCTCGCGTACCTGCTCGACCGCGTCGAAGTCACCGACACCCACATCACGGTGGCGATGCACGGAGAGCCACCAGCGGTAGCCGAGTGGCAGAACCAAGAAGGGCCTGACGGCACTCAGTACCGTCAGACCCGTAAATGGCTCCCCGGACATGACCGGTCACGAACTGCTGACAACGCCGACAGTGACCTCGTTCTGCGCTACGAGCTGCCTGCCTCCTTCTCTAGATCTTCTACTAAGAAAGGAAGAATGAAGAAGAAGAGGGGCTCGGAGGGAGAGGGGATCGGTGTGTTGGAGAGGGCGGAGCGATGGGCGGCCATGCTCGACGGCGATCACGTGAAGACCCGCGCTGACCTTGCTCGGCACCTCGGGGTAAGCAGGGCCAGGGTGACCCAGGCGCTGCATGTTCTCACTGTTCCCGGTCCTGTGATGGAAAGACTGCGTCGTGCAGAGGAGGCGAAAAGGCCGGTGATGGAACGGACGTGGCGAGCGATTCGAGGGCGGCCTGTGGAGGATGCCCTTGCTCTCCTGCACGAAAGGGGCTTTGAGTAGTTGGAGTGGGAACAACGGGAACACATTCCAGGAGATCGCCGTGTTCACAGGATGCGGCCATGTTGGTAAAAACATAGGAACTATGCGGGTAAAATCGCAGTCGTCTGGCACGAGTCTGTCGACACCTCGAATGCTCGCAGGCGGCCAGCGTAGGCTGTGTTCTGGAGGCCTACCCAGCTTGCCGACGGCGCCGCGGTCGGATTCTGGGGGTGGGCTGGATATTGGTACAGCACGGGGAGTGGTCATCGGTCGAAGGTCCTCTGTTTTAGTAGATAGAACCTTGATCACCGGCTATTCCTTTGCCCTCAAGTCGCCAGCCTGAAAACGACGCATCGTCCACCCTTTCAGCCATCACGCCCCATGGGGGTTCGGCGTCGTGCGCTGGACCGGCTCATCGACAACATCGTGCTGGAACCTAGCTCAGCCACCATCAGCTACTCATGGAAGGCGGAGCCCGAACATTATCATCACCATGCCCCATACGGCCCGCCGTGGGGGCCCAGACAAACTCGGAACGGCGACCGTCGGTAGCAGAGGTTTCCCCACGGTATCCACCCCGTCGCCTTCTGGCCCTCCCAGGCCACCGGCCTCATCCCCGGCCAGGATCTTCACCCCGTTGTCGTCGAAGGGGACCTTCAGGGTGATGTGCAGCTCCTTGCGGCCCACCAGCTCCATCTGCTTCACGAAGTGCAGCACCACCTGGCGCTGGACCCCGAAGGGCAGATCGCCGAAGCCCTGGCGGAAGGTGTCGGCGAAGCGGTGCAGCTCGCCCAGGTTCCGCTCGATGGCCTGTTCGTAGTAGCTCTCCTGGCTCACGGCCTGGGCTTCCTCTTCGAGGCCCTGGCGTTTCTGCTGGAGCTTCGCGATGTGCTCGCGGCAGACAGCGGTGTCCATTCCGTCACCGATGGCCCGGTAGTAGTTGTCGATGCGGTGGTCGATGTCGGCCAGCTTCCCCTCGATGACCTTGGGGTCCGAGGCCCAGGCGCGTCGGCGGGCGTCCAGGCGCTCGCGCACCTTGCGCTCAAGCTCGGCCAGGGCCTCGGGGGCGCAGAGGCGGGCGCGGATCAAGTCGAGGACCACGCCCTCCACCCAGTCCTTGTCCAGGGGGAAGGGGCGGCAGACGGCCCGGCCCTGGTTGAGGTAGCCGGAGCAGTAGTAGTGGTACACGTCCGTGGGCGCGCCGCCCCGCCGGCCCTTTCGCACGCTGCGGCGCCCGGAGAAGTTGTTGCCGCAGCAGTCACAGCGGATGAGCCGGGACAGCAGGTAGCTGACGTGGCGAGCAGGGGCGCTGGCCTGCCTGAAGCCGCGCTTCTTGGCCTGCTGCTGGCGGCGCTCGAACAGCTCCCGGTCCACCAGAGGCTCGTGGGTGGCCTCGGCTACGATCCAGCGGTCCTCGGGTTGAGCCGTGCGGCTGTCCCGGCCCACCTTGCGTGAGCGGTTCCAGACGGTCTCGCCGATGTAGACGCGATTGCGCAGCATGTTGCCGATGGAGCTGTTGCTCCAGTACCGACCCCGGGGAGGGCGGACCCCGCGCTGGTTCAGCAGGTTGGCGATGGAGCGCTGGCCCATGCCCTGATTGCCGGAGAGCTCGAAGATCTCCCGCACCACGGCCACCTCTTCCTCGGGGCCTGGCACGAGCCGGGAGTGCTTCTGGCCCCCCGGGGTGGTCATCTGCTGGACCCGGTAGCCGTAGGACACCCGCCCGCCGTTGAAGTTGCCACGCTCAGCGTTCTCGCGCATGCCCTTGAGGGTCTCGGTGCCGAGGTTCATGGAGTAGAACTGGTTGATCACCTCGATCATGCCTTCGTAGAGGAAACCCTGGGGGGTCTCCGGATCGAAGGTCTCGGTGACGGATCGGACCTGGACCCCGTGCCGTCGCAGCAGGCTCTTGAACATGATGGACTCCTCCCGGTTGCGGGAGAATCGGTCGAGCTTGTGAACCAGGATGAAGTCCACCTGGCTCTTGCGGCAGTAGGCGATCATCTCGCAGAAGCCGGGGCGGCGGTTGGCGGGCGCGTAGGCCGACTCGCCCTGGTCCACGAAGTCTTCCGCCACCGACATGTCCGGCTGGTCGTCCACCCAGCGATGCAGGGCCTTGCGCTGGGCGGGGATGGAGAGGTCCTTCTGGGCCTGCTCGTCCGAAGAGACACGGCAGTAGGTGACGACCTGGGGCATGGGCTGACTCCGAGCTGGTGGGTTCTGCTGAAGCGGGGGGCTTCGCGAGACGCTCGACTGCAACAAAGGTGCCAAGTCGTGGCGACTGTCAAGAGCCGTGTTCGTGTTTCTGGATGGGGCGCGAGAATGGTACTACCTGGCTGCTATCTGCCAGGCTGACCTCCCTGGGGGGCGTGAGAAGACTCGGCACGTCGCGCTGGCCTCTCCGCCTTGGGCGTGAGGTCTTCACGGCTCGAACCCGGTCGGGTGGGTCCGCTCTGGCCCGAGTTGGGCACGCTTTGGCACGGCCGCGAACGGAGCAACCACGGTTTTCGCGCGATTCCTGGCACGATCTTGGCACAGGCCCCGCACCGAGGCCGCCTTGGCACCTCCTTTAGGACGCGAAGGAAGCCACAGATCGTGAAAACAGGCATGGGCGGCCTGCAATCAATCTTGGCATGGTCCTGGCTCCAAGGGCGGGCACACCCTCTCGACCGCCGGTGCCCCATGGACTCCCCTGCTGTTCACGTCCATCTCAGCCCCCACCCGGAAGCCGACCAGGCGTTGCACGCTCTGCTGGACGTGCTGGCCGGGGCCATCGCCGACGACATCTTCGCCAAGGCCCGAGCGGAGCTGCACGGAGCCTCTGCGCCAAAGCTGCCCACCCCTGACGAGGTGGAGCTGCTGGGCCTGGATCGCCGCGCCGCGGCTGGGGGGCGACGATGAGCGTCCGGTCGTCCCAGGTGTCCACGGCTCTCGCCACGCTGCTGCTGGTCCCGCACAGCTTGCCCGATCCCGACATGCCCGCCTGGCCAGCAATGGCCTTCCAGGTGCTGGGGGACCTGGTGGAGCAGGTCCCCGGCCTCACCGTCGCCGTGTTCGAGCGTCAGAGCGATCTGCGGCGTGCGGAGCTGGCGCTCGCCGGGCTGGTCGAGGTCTCTCGGCTCGCCGAGCCCGTTCAGCCGGTCCTGTCGCGGACCAGCGGCGTACTGCTCACAACCCGCGAGTTCGCGGTACGCCACCCCGGGCTTCTGGCCAGCGCGCGCACCCTCGTGATCAGCCGCCTGGCCCTGCCCTGGCCCCGGCCTCCCTGGGTTCCCGAACCCCCGGGTGAGGACCCCTGCCGATTCCTGCATCACGACCTGCCCAGGGCTGTCGAGGCCTTCCGCAGCCTCGTGGAGCCCATCCTGGCGGCAGGCCAGGGGCTCCCTCGCCTGCTCGTCGTGCTCGATCCCAGGCTGGTGAACCGCCCCTACGGTCGCTGGTTTCTTCAGGCCCTGCCCGGCCTGTCCCGCTGTCGCGAACTCGACGAGGCCCTCGCCCACCTCTCCACCCAGCCGGCGGTGATGCCATGAGGCCCTCGTTGCAGCTTCGACCCGTGCAGGAGATGGGCCTGATCAGGGTGGTCGCCACCCTCGAGGACCCGTTCGTGCGACTGGAGGGCTGGGATCCCGACATGCCTCTGCTCACCGTCGAAGAGGGCGGTGTGCAGCTGGAGTTGGAGTTCGTGAGCGTGGAGACCTTCCGGTCCTTCCAGCGCCAGGTGGCGGGGCTCGAGCCCCAGGAGGACGACCGTGGCTGAGCTGTCCACCACCGCCGCCCCCTCGCGGCCTGAGATCACCATCACCCTGTTCCGCGATGCCCGGGACGTGATCCCCGACCGCACCGTTCTGCCCTGGGACGCCTTCTGCGCGCTGGTGGCTCCGGCCAGGCCCGAGCTACGAATAGACGTGGCTGGGGCCGCTCAACGCCAGCTGGCCTTGATCGATGATGTGTGCGGTGCTTTGCTCGTCGGCAGGGTGGTGACACGCTTCCAGCACCTTCCCGCTCACCGAGAGCTGGAGAAGGTCGCCTTCCGCGCCCAGGCCGAGGGCCTGTCCCCCGACGAGTTGATCGCCCGGGTGAGGGAGCGAGCCGAGCAGCTGCGCCACGCCGCTCGACGGCGGGTCAAGACGCGGCTCGCGTGTTGGAGCCCCACCGTCTACCGTCGCCACGAGACGCGCGGTGTCAGCGGCGTTGAGGCGGTGACCTGCCTGGTGCTGGACTACGACGACGGCACATCCATCGAGGACGCCGTAGATGCCTGGGAGGGCTGGCCCTTGCTGGTCCACACCTCCTGGTCCCATGCCGAGGCGCACCCGCGCTTCCGGCTGGTGCTGCCCCTGGCAGAGCCTATCCTCGCCACGGCCTGGCCACGGGTGTGGGCCTGGGCCCGGGATCGCTCTGGCGGTCACATCGACGAAGCCTGCAAGGACCCCTCCCGGCTCTACCTGCGGCCCGCCATTCCGAGGCCTGACGCTCTCTTCCGCGCCCTGGTGCGTGACGGCGGTGGCCCGCTGCTCACCGTGGACCCGGCTGTACTCGCGGAACCCGCTGGTGGTGGAGCGCGCCGAGCTGGAGTCGGTGTGCCCTCGTCCAGACCTCTGCAGCGTGTCCGGGTGTCGGGCGATCGCGCTCGCCAGATCGCGCGACACCGCCTGCGCACCAGCCGCGATGTTCGGGAGCGAGCCGCCCAGTGGTTGGGTGCTCGCATCAGCGGGCGGCGCGCCGAGCGCGTGGCCTGTCCCTCTTGTGGCCGTCGGTCGGTGTGGTTCTGGCTGGAGCCTGGCCGCATGTCCACGGCCCAGTGCAACCATCGCGACTCCTGCGGCTGGTGGGGGCATCTCGACGAGCTGCTGGAGCAGCAGGGAGGCAGCCTTGGCCGGTGACTGGCAGAGCGAGGTGTGCGGCTTGGAGAGCACGCCGGAGCCCGACACTGGGCCTGGCTTGGACGCCCTCAGAGCGCTGGTGGCTACAGTGGTCGAGGGCGATGACAAGGGCGTCGCAGTGGAAGCCATCGCAGCGCTGCTCGAGGATGAGGGGGCCATGGCCACCATCGTGATCGCCCGCCGCACAGAGGGGGCGGCCGTTGAAGCCCTGCTGACGCGTATCGGCGGCAAGCGCGGCTTCGGTGTCCACGTCGGCAGGCTCCGCAAGACCCTGGATGAGCGGGTCAAGGAGCAGAAGGCGGAGGAACGTCAGTCGGCGCTGCGCTTGGTGGAGCCAGACGAAGAGGCCC
>Ga0307987_1001473_pt1 | contig 12904 bp, 7 predicted proteins | sample EllFjometagen181_FD_203157 | JGI IMG/M metagenome (GOLD analysis project Ga0307987, IMG submission 203157) | Marine microbial communities from Ellis Fjord, Antarctic Ocean - #181 | ecosystem: Environmental > Aquatic > Marine > Unclassified | place: Southern Ocean | collected 2014-10-08
CGGCCTTGGGGTAGGGGAATTGTCTCTTCTTGTCGTTGTCCTCGGCATGGACCGCATTGAAACTGACCGACAGACAGAATGGCTGGTCCTTGGGCTGCTTGCCCAGGAACTCGATGGCCCGGTCTCCTGCGATCTCGGTTTCGTGGCGCAACGTGCCGTCCTTCTGCTTCTTGTGGTACGGATTGCGGCCGTGCGGCCGGAAGTAGTCGAACATCTCCTTCCGTACCGGCCCTGGCATCCCCACCCCGAACTTGCCGATGAACCCCGTGCGATACCCGGCCCGACGCAGCACCGCCGGATAGCTCATCCGGCCATGGTCCTTGCGGATGGGCGGGGTGCCGAAGGTGAAGCCGTGGGTGGTCTCGTAGAGCCCGGTCAGGATCGAAGCCCGGCTGGCGGCACAGATGGAAGTGGTCACAAAGGCGTTCCTGAAGCGCACGCCCTGCGCTGCCAGTTCATCGACCACGGGGGTCTTCAGCAGCGGATGTCCCGCGCAGCCCAGCGTGTCGTTGCGCTGGTCGTCGATCAGGAAGAAGAGGATGTTCGGACGCGGTGTTTCCTCTGCTGCCGGGGTCAGGAAAGAGGCGCCCAATGCGCAGGCAGCAGTCTGTTTCAGGAAATCGCGGCGGCGGATGGTGTTGGGCATGAGAGGCTCTCGTCTAGCTGGAAAACGAATGAATGAATGAGACTCCACGCCGCCAGGACGTGGCCTCCTTCGCTACTGTCCGGCGGGACGAATGCGGGCTGCGGTATCGACCTGGAATGAAGGGAACGCGACCGGCAGTTTGCCGCCAACGACCTCCGCCCGAGACCGGCCTGCAGCCTTGCCCTTCCAGGTGTCCCAGAACTCGATCTCGTAGGCACCATCTGGCAGACCGGGCAGGCGTACCGTAGCCCCGGCCAGAGACTGCGGTTTGGCATCCTTGGCCCCGTCCGGGTAGTTGTAGCTGGGGTCGATGACCCAGAGCAGAACCTGCCTGCCATCGCTCATGGCGTAGGCCAACACCTTCGGCTCGTCCGCTGGGCTCGCGGTTTCGCAGGGCAATGCACCCTCGATCTGAACCCAATCCAGGCCCAGCCAATCGCCGCCGGGATTGACGAGCTCAACCGTGTGCCTCCCTTTGGGCAGGTCGATCCGCACGTCCTCATTGTACTCGCCCTTCATCTTGGTGGAGCCGTCCTTGTTCGGGAATGGGCGGTGGAAGATGTGCTTGCCATCGATCAAGATCGCCAATTCCGCCCCATTCGACGCGGAATTCACGTGCACCGTCAGGGCTGCCCCCTCCCCCAGTTCCGCCATGATGCGGCAGGGGACGCGCAGCTTGCGCTTCTCCTCACCATGCAGGAACACGTGGAGAGCGCCCTGCCCTGCTGCCGGGCTGGTCAACGCCACCTCGCCGCCTGTCTTCTGCCCCCAGGTGCCGACACACGCGAGCTTGGTGGTAAATGGCTTGCCAGGCTTGGTCGGCCCCAACAGGCGCTTCCCAGACGGCTTGGGCAGCCGCACCGGCGCCCAATCCGCCCCGCCGAATCCCGTCCCATCCAGGAACGCGGCAAGGGGGCGCCAGATCTTCGCGTGGATCTTCTCCGCGTGCATGTTCTCCCACCACCAGGGCATGCTCGTGCCAGACGTTCCTGCCATGATGCCACCCCAGACCGCCTGCTGCATGCCGCGCAGATAGGGGTCGATCTCGGGCTCCCAACCCTTGCCGCTGGTGCCGTATTCGGAGATGGAGACAGGCTTGCCGTAGTTCCGGGTGAACCGCGTGGCCACATCCTCGGCCATCGCTGCGGGATGTCGGTAGTGCCCCGCCCAGTTCAGGTACAGATGCCAGTTGGCGTAGTCCATGGAGTCCAGCTTCCACATGGGCCGGTGCTCGCCCTTGGACCCAAAGCTGGTGGTCCGGGGATGCTGGTACGGATCATTCTGCGCCAGCCACCGGGCCATCTGGTCGTGCCAGGCGACCACGTCCGGAGGCTTGAGGAACCGGAAGACGTTGTTGATCTCGTTGAAGAACTGCCACGACATCAGACTTGGGTAGGCGGCGTAGCGCCCCACCATGTAGCGCAGCCGCTTGCGATACAGCTTGAGTGCTTCGGGATGGGTGAAGAACTCGTTCTGGCTGGCGCAGGGGCCGCCATTGGCCTGGTTGTAGGCGTGCTTGGGCCACCAGTTGTTCGCGCCCCACATGTCGGGCTTCACGTTGAATATCCCGTGATAGTCCAGGCAGAGCATGATGGCGATGCCCTGGTCTGCCGCCAACTGCATTGTGTAGTCCAGCTGCCAGGCCCTCTCCTGGTTGTAGTTCAGACGCTCCTCCTTCACGATCTCGACCCCGAACGCCCAGGGGCACATCCAGAGGCGCGTGTAGTTCATTCCGCTCGGCCCGTAGTCCGCGAACCACCTATCGAAGTCATAGGTGCCGGGCTTGCCGTGCCAGCAGCAACACTCGCCCAACAGCGGCAGCGGCTGGCCATCGTCGGTCATGAAGTAGCGCTTGTTCGTGGGCTCCACGCGCACAAACCCCCGAGCAGCGGCTGCCTTCTCGCCGACCGTGAGCGTGCCCTCGCCGATCACTTGCGTGTCCTCGCCGCGCGTCGCTGCCAACCGGTAGCGGTGAATGCCCGGCTCGACCGGCGTCCAGCGAACCCGCCATGTCCCCTCCCCTGCCTTGGTCAACACCTCTTCCTTGTCCTTCAGTTCCCGGGTGTAGTCCTGGTGCCAGAAGGCGGGCAGGCGGACCTCGCGACCGCTTGGCCCGGTGAACACCGCATCGAGCGCCAACAGGTCCGGGTCGTAGGGATTCTTGCTGGTCGGGCCATCCCTAACCACGAACTCGCTCATGCTCCAGACCCGGTGGGCATCCTGCACCGGCACCAGTTCAGCTGTAGCCGCAGTACGGGCAAGCATGGCTCCTCCGACGAGCAAAAGGGACAACCAATGGCGATTCAAGATGTATCTCCGAGCGCTGGAATCCTGGCCTGGCAGATGGGCAGTACGAAATATGCCCCGCACACATATACCGGCTTGTCGGCATCTCCGCAACCATTGCGATCCCACGTGGCCCAGCCTATTGTTCCCCAGTCACACTCCCAAGCCAACCAGGATCCAACCATGCGCTTCCTCGATGAAAAGCGGGGCTTGCACCCCTTCGAACTCCAGGCCGGCGGTCAGCCGCATATCTTTGTCTTCACCGTGGACATGGTTCCCCCCGAGTTCCACCGCGATCCGAGCCCCTGCCGGCAGGCCATGCGAATGCCTGCCTGGGATGGCCTGCGCGCCGATGCCGTGGACCACCGCAACGCCTTCTCCGTCTCCCCGCTCTGCGGTCCGAGCCGGGCTTCGCTCTTCACCGGACGCTATCCCTACATCTTCGTCAACGAGGAACGCGCCCATGACGGCACCGAGGTGGCACTGCGCCCCGACGACCCGATCTACCCCGACTACCTTAAAGCCGTTGGCTACCGGCTTGGCCATGTCGGCAAGAGCCATATTGGGACGGAAGCCTTCATGCGTGTCTTCGGCGAGAGCTGCAGCCCCTGGAATCGCTGGGCACCCCCCGTCTATGACGATCCCGAGTACCACGCCTATCTTGCCGACCAAGGCATCGACGGCTTCCGCTTCGGGCGCGAGATCAAGGGGGTGAAGAGCGACGGCATCACCCCCGGCAACTCGTACGGCGGCTGGCTGGAACAGCAAGACGGCACCCCCTTCCCCATGGCCGGGACCTACCCGCACTACCTCGTCCATCGCGCCCTGGGGGTGCTCGACAGCCTGCGCCAACAGGGGCGGGACGAGCCGCTCTATCTGCATGTGGACCTCTTCGCGCCGCATCAGCCTTTCTTCCTCCCCGCCGGATTGGAGCAGCGCGAGCAGGAACTGCGCGCGGAAGTCCCCCTGCCCGCGAGTTACACCCGTTGGCAAGCGAACCAAGGCAAAGCCACCGTCGGCGAACCGCGCATCTACGGCACCTACGAACGAAACTGGGGCCTCTACGATGCTGCCGTGGCGCGTGAGTACCAGATCGCCAATATGCTCCAGATGGAGGTGATCGATGCCGCCCTGGCCCACTTCCTGGATCGTCTCAAGGAACTGGGATTGTACGAGGACAGCCTGATTCTCCTCGCCGCCGACCATGGCGAAATGAACCTTGAACGCGGGTTGGTGGACAAGGGAGCGTATTGCCACCCCAAGGTCGCGCGCATCCCCCTCCTGCTCAAACTCCCCGGCAACGCCCAGGCTGGTGCCACAACGGACGACGACGTCTGCCTGCTCGACGTGGCCCCTACCCTGCTCAATCTCGCCGGCGTGGCACCCTATGCCCGGTATGACGGAATCGACCTGCTTGACCCCGAGGCCACCCGCGATTCCCCCTTCGTCTTCGAGGCCGGTTGGCACGTGGCGCCAAACCCAGGCGTTGCCATCCATGGGCGCTTTGCGGAGGGCCACTTTCGCTACGTCTACAACGCCGCCGACCACCTCGACGAACTCTACGACCTGGACGACCCCGAGTACCGCAACTGGATCGCGGACGCTTCGCTCGACTCCGTGCGCATCGCTCTGCGGCGACAGCTTCAGGCCATCTTCGAGGCCGATCCCCGCTGGCGCTGCTACCGCCAGGCCTTCGAACTGGACCGGGCCGACGACCTCCCCGCCAAGACCGGCGACAACCAGATGTTCATCCCCGAATAGGCTGGCCAACTGGCGCCTGGTTGCCCCCATTCTGCATTCTGACTTCTGCATTCTGCATTGACAGAAAACGGGGCGTCTGCCAGTGACAGACGCCCCGTTGTGGTTGCCTAGAGAGAGGAAGGAGCCTACTTCTCGGCCTTCTCGCCGCCGTAGCAGAAGTCCACATGCTCCTTCGCGAACTTCTTGGTCATCAAGGAGACCACTACGAGCACGAGCATGGAGATCGGCAGCGCGATCACGACCGGATCGACTACGCTCCAGTTGCCCTTGCCGGCCAGGATCGAGTTCTTGCCGCCGGTGACCTTGAAGACGATGCCGAGGGCCGCGGCTTCCTTGGTCTTCACCAGCAGGAGCCAGAAGCCCGTGACCAAGGCCCCGACGACCATCGAGGAGATGGCACCGGCCTTTGTGGCCCGCTTCCAGAACAGGGCTGCCAGGAAGGTGGGCAGGAACGCCGAGGCGCACAGCCCGAAGAAGATGGCCGTGGCACGAGCAATAATGAAGCCCGTGCCCGGATTCAGATAGCTGATGACGACGGCAACCACGATGCCGGCCACGATGCCCAAGCGCGTGACCCGCACGGAATCAACCTTGCCCTTGCCAAGCTGCTCGAATACATCGCGCCCGATGCTCGTGCCGAGGGCATGGAACTGGCTCGACAGCGTGCTCATGGCGGCCGCGAGCAGAGTCAGCAGGAAGAGCAGCCCAAACCACTTCGGCATGGCACTGCGGATGAAAATCGGGATAATGCGGCTCGTCGCGCACTGATACCGACCGTCGGGGAGCTTCTTCAACGCCCGCATGTAGGCATTGGCGTGCGGTTTCACGGTCACGGCGTCGCCGACCTTGTACGCGGCAGGCGTGACTTCCGCCTTGGGCAACAGCGCAGCTAGTTTGGGCACGACACTACCGGTGATGAGGTAGGTGTCGGCATTGCCGTCGCCCGTGGTGTCAAGGTCCATGACGATGGCGGGAAGAGCCTTGACATCGGGGTCGTGGCCAGGCTTGGAGTCCGGCTTGGCCGGATTCACATTGCGCTCTTTTTTGGCTATGACCAGGGCCTTGCCTTCTGCCTTGACCGTGCCCTTGACCACTTCCTTGTCCAGGAAATACACGTTCGACAGACTGCCGACCGTGAATGCCACACCCGTCATAACGAGGATGAACACGCCACCGACGAGGACAGCCCGGTTCAGCTCCTTCTTGCTTTTCACAGTCATGAAGCGCACCGCCAACTGGGGCTGTGCCAACACGCCAATGCCTACGCCAAGGGTGATCGTGGAGACAACGATCCACCAGAGATTGAAGTCCGGTTTGCCCCAGCCAAACTTCGGCATGGAGGTCCAGCCCTGGAAGCCAATCCCGCCAAAGAGACTCGGAGCCTTACCCAATTCGGTCAATCTCTCGTGTCCCGCGCTCACGCCACCCACCATGTGGTAGGTCGCGATCAGCAGCACAAGCATGCCCACGAACATAATCGCGCCCTGGAGCGCGTCTGTGTACATGACGCCCTTGAGCCCGCCCATGATCACGTAGACGGCAATGATTACGCTGAAGACAAGCAGTGCCACATTGTAGTCAACGTGGAACTGGGCAGCGATGAAGGCAGTGCCTCCGATGAGTACGGCCGCTGCGTAGAGTGGGATGAAGAGGAAGATCAGCAGACCGGCGAAGATCTGGATGAACTTGCTGTCGAAACGCCGCCCGATCAGCTCCGGGAAGGTGTGCGCATCGATGTGATGCCCCATCCTCCGGGTGGGCTCGCCCAGGAACACAAAGGCGATGAAAATGCCCACGAAGATGTTGAGCACGGTGAGCCACAGGAGGCTCATGCCGAACATGCCCGCCACGCCGCCGAAACCGACGATGGCCGACGTGCTGATGAAGGTGGCACCGTAGGAAAGCGCCATCACAAAGGGGTGGACATTGCGCCCAGCCACCATGTAATCGCTGGCAGTTTTGGTGTCGCGGTATCCGCGGAATCCCAGATACCCAACGAAGAGAAGATACAGAAGAACGGTGAGGATTGTGCCTAGTCCCATGGTCGTCATGGCTCCCGGAATTGTGTTCTCAGTTCATTGCGAGCGGCGCTGACTGTCCGTCAGAGCGCATCCTCGACCTCGGTCTTCTCTTCCTTTGCCCAGTCGAGATCCTCTTTCTTGAGGTCCTCGTCCCCCTTGTTCCAGTTCACCGCGCCGTAGACCACGCAGATCAGGGCGCTGAGTATACACAACAAGTACGCGGACCAAATGCCAAAGCTACTGAGACCAAACATGGGGGAGTTCTCCTTCTTTCCAGCGCTGCTGCGCTAGCCGACACACACGTCTGTGCCCACTTCGACTCCGGATTCGCGCTTACTGGTCGTCGGTTCGCAGTGGTGGGGGGGGGTGAGCGAGACGCCAGAGTTTCGATGCGCTGAGGATTGGAAACAATAGCTACTGGAATCACGATTGCCAGAGGTTTCGCTAGAAACATCCTGACCAACGGAACACGATGGGCTAACCAATCGCCGATCTGACTTGTCCGAAGTGGCTCCCTACGGGGCATGCATCACGCGCAGCCAGAGCAGGCTATCGGCAGGGAATGGTGACGAAAGCCGTAGATGCCCGCCCCGGGGGAGCAGAATCGGTTGTTCGGCTTGGGTGCCGGGATTGAGCCACTGCCCAGACCACGCGGTCTCTGCTGGCTGCAAGTCGAGCTCCACGTCTGCGCCATCGGGCACGAAGACGAGGTATTCGTGCCCTGGCGAGGCGAGGCAATATCCGGACGATGCCAGGTCTGGGATCGGAACCATCCGCCGGAGGTCCATGCGGTTGGCCAGACGGACCGCCTGGCCCATGGCACGACGGGTTCTGGCGGCTTCCTGCGTAGGCTCGCAAGGCGAGCCCATGCGGAAGTCGCGATAGCCATCCATCAGAACAAAGTGGTTGCCCTGACACAGGTTCCTCCAGACCCACCGGGGATCACTTCGCCATGGCTGGGTGTGGTCCGTATCCACCACGATCAGCTTTCTTCCATCCCCAACAGGGGGAGCCTCCAGGTACTCCTGCCCCACCGGCGAGATCCAGTCCGCCTCGCTGGCAAAGAGGGCGGGATTGCGGATGGGTGAGCCAGTCATGCCCACCAAATGCTGCTTGGGCCGGTTCTTCTCGCACTCTCGAATGAACCGGATCATATGGCCATGCCACTGGACGGAATCGGGATGGCACTCGTTGCCGATCTCCCAGACGATGTGGTCCAGATCACCGAGGGCATCGATGACCTGCCGCACGTAGGCTTCCTGTAGCCGCGTGATCTCCGGGCACGCAAGCGTGTGGACCGCCCTGCCCTCGCCGGTGCGCCCCGTATCTCCATCAATCCCGTTGACGTTATTGTCCCGGTGGCAGGGATGCCCATCCCACGGGTTCCCCTTGCTGGCATCCACCCCTTGGGTTCCCTTCTGTTCCACACTGAACCCTTGGAACAGCATCACTGCCACGAAGATGCCACGCTCCCCTGCCGCAACCACACGGTCCCGGAGGCGGCGCAGAAAGCGCTCGTCAAGATGTCGGAGATCAACCTTTGGCAGACCATCACGGGCCATGCCTGGCCCTGTCCGCGCCCAGGGCAACGGCTCGTAGCGAATGGGCACGTCGCTGCCAACGAACTGCATCCCTCGCGCATGCTCCCAGACCCACAGGCGAAGGAAGTTGTGGCCGTAGTGCTCCATGAAATCCAGGTATGCGGGGAAATCGAAGTCGGGCGTTTTGCCCGCCACGCCTCGCTCCTGCAGGCACGCCCACGTGTGGGAACCGGCCAGGTACATGGCCTTTTCCTGCCACGAGAACCAGATGGGATTGTCAGAGCAGATGGAGAGAGGAGTCATGCGGTTGCTTTCCTGTGTTTGCGGCAGGCCAACGCTGCTACTTGTCCTGCCAGGATTCCCAGTGCACCCGGTCGGGGTCGAACTTCCGTTTGGGGCGCTCGATGCCGAGCGGGTGGCCAAGGGAGATCACGTTCAGCGGCACCACGGTCTCGGGCAAGCCAAGAGCCTGGCGCACCATGCCGATTCGCTCATCGATGGGATACACCCCGACCCAGACGGCACCCAGCCCAATGCCGTGGGCGGCAAGGAGGATGTTCTCCGAGGCGGCCGAGCAATCCTGCACCCACATGCCATTGGCCTCACCGGGAAGCGCGTCGTCGGGGCGACCGCAGACGACGATCGCCGCACCTGCTTTGGCCAGCATCTTGCCGTACTCCAGCCCTTCGGCGAGTTTGCCCAGGCGGTCTCGGTCGATCACCACGACAAAGGACCAAGGTTGGGCATTGCCGGCCGTTGGGGCTGCCATGCCGGCGCGGAGCAAGGTCTCTATCTGCTCCGGGGCAATGGGCTCGTCGGTGTAGTGGCGTACGCTTCTGCGGCCATGGATCACGCTCAGAACATCCACGGCGGTCTGCGGAGGAACGAAACTCGCCGTCCACGCCAACCAGCAGCCTGCCACGACCAGGAGCAGGCAGCTGAATGCAGAGAAGCTCAGTAGCGCGCCACGGGGAGCACCTGGGGCGCGTGGTTTGCCGCGCGCGGCGGTCAGTAGACGCCCGGTGGGACAGAGCAATCGGCACCACGCCCGAGGGATGAACAGGGAAACCAGGAGGAATGCGCCCGCCAAGACGAGCACGCTCAACGGCGCGGCCCGCAGATGGAACGCGGCGAAGGGCTCGGCGACGGTCAGGTCTTGAGCGACACCAACGGCCAAGCCGAGCCAGGCCGTTCCCAGCACGGCTCCGCGCAAGGTGCGCAACCAGCCCCCCAACCAGCCGGGGGTCCGCACCTTCGACCGACGCAGTTTGCCCAGGAGCTCCTGGCACGCGCCATAGGGGCACACGTGCGAGCAGTAGAAATCGCGCCCGGTGAAAAGCGGCAGCAGAACCGCGAGAAAGGCCATCGCACCAGTGGTCAGCCAGACCCGCTGCGGAATCCCATGGATACTCCAGCCACTTGCCTGAGCCAGAGAAAGCATGCTGCCAGCCAGGAAGCCGATCACGGCCACATTCGCCAGCAGAAACCAGGTCCGCAGCCTGCGAAGGCGCTTGCGGAAGCAGAACAGGGCGATGTCCAGGATCAGCACCAGCCACAGCCATAGCATGGTGCCGGTCACTCTCGATGATGGCGGGGGGGCCGCCTGCTTCACCTGAACGAGTGGCTGCAAGGTGGCGTGCAAGGTCTCGATGATCGCTGAACTGCTCATGGTCGCGCCGCTGACCGCGTCCACGGTCTTGGTCAAGGCCCGATCGACCGGCAGCCCGTTCCAGCACTCCTGCAGCCCGCTATCCAGCACATCCATCAAGTAGCTCTCGCTCTCGGCGTTCTCCAGAAGCACCACCCCAAACACATCCCCCTCGTCGTCCAGGCCGACCGCTAGTGGCGTCGGGCCGCCATACCCGGTGATCCGCGCGGTGTCGGGCCCGGAGAGGATCAGGACGCCCAATGGGGCACGATCGGCATCCAACACGGTACGGGAGGGGTATTTCTCCTGCCCCGGGACCAACGCGACGGCGTCCGGGAAGAGATCCTGAGCCTGATCAACCGTGACCGTGACCGGGCGCCCATCGGCAACGTTCCCGCGGGGGTGATGGCGGAACCAGACGACGGCCAACAGGCCGCACAGAAGAAGGAACGGGCGGAAGTCGCGGTTGCGGAACGGAAGCTTCATGGGCTCGCAGTAGCTGAATTCAGGGTGCCCGGTCGCAACGGGCAACCGGTCGAAGACGCCGAATGTACCGCCATACACGACACTTCGCACCTGCACCAGGGAACGGATGAGCCTGGTTGGTCACTTGCCCATCAGGACGCGGTAAGCCTCCGCCGCCATCGCCAACTCCACCGCATCTTCTTCCTTGCCTTGCCGTTTCAGCTCCTCGGCACTGGCAACCAACTGCCCCTCCCATGCCTGCCGAGCCACGTCCTTGGCCCACGTGCCGACGTCCTGCGCCAACGCATGGCCCGCGCTCGCCGCCAGGGCCTGGTCACCGGGCAGGGAGAGAAGGTCCACGTTCAACCCCAGGCCCGGATTGGCCCCGTCATTGACCGTGTCATCCGCGGTCGCGGATCTTGAGAAACTCCTGGGATCGACCACTTTCCCCCCTACGTAGTCCATCGTCGCGACGGCCGATACCGTGAGCGTCTTCCGCATGGTGCGCCTGATGTAGGGCCAGGCAAGGGTCCGCTCCACGACGACCGTGGCCGAGGCGAAGCGCAAGCGATGGGAAGCACGCCGCAGGCGCCGCTCTGCCTCGTTCAGGTCCCGTCGGCTCTTCTCGACTCGCGCTGACAATCGGCGCAACGCCTGCTCCCGGTCGGAGTTGCCTGTCTGCGGTCGGTGGGGAGTGTCCTCCTGGGGTCGGCGCGAACCGTCCTTTTTGGGCCGGTGGGGGTTGTCCTGCGGCGGTCGGTGGGGAGTCTCCTTCGGCATGTGGCGCTGCGCGTGCCGTAGGGCACGGACCGCATCCTCGTACCGTCCGCGCGCATGGCGTTCGTCCAATTCATGGCGTCGCTTGTCATGCCTCAGACGTGGGATTTCGGGGTTCGCCTGGACTTCACGAGTGACATACATGTGCTGGAGCTGCTCCGTGCGCACGGTATCGATCCGGCCCGGTCCAGGCTGGACATGCACCTTCATCTTGTAAACAGGCCCGTCCTTCTCCTTGGCACCGCGCCCAAGCTTGCCGACCAGGACGCCACGGACGAGTTCGGCCCCCGGCCCGGTCGCGTCCCAGGACATCCTGACCGGATAGGTTTCGCGCAGCACCCCTTGGAGTCGCGACACTTCGCCGCCGGATACCCCGCGCGGCCAGGCGTGCCGCGCTGTTGCCAGGTGGCGCAGAGCCATTCCGGGGCGACCCCTCTGCTCTGCTTGCTCCGCCTTGGCCAACAATGCCCGGCCCTCTGCCAGGCGGGACCGCACGCCGGCGAGCAAGCCCTTCACTTCCGGGTGATGGGGAGAGACCTTCTGGAGTTGGACAAGAGACTTCTCGGCGGCGAGCAGATCTCCGTTCCTGGTCTGCACCTTGGCGACCCCAAGCAAGCGTCTTTCCTCGCCCAGTTTCGCTTGGACGATGGCCCGCCGGTGCCGGGCAGCGAGGTGATACGGATAGGATTCCAGCAACCCTCCCAATATGCTGTCTGCCTGCGTCCACCGATGGTCAGCCACCAGGCGGGCCGCCGCTGCCAATACGTCCTGGCCGGGAGCCTGCGGAGAGAGGCTCCCCTGCGCCTGCAGCAGGCCGGCGTGCTGCGGCTGGTGCCCCAGCCCAAGCGCGCATTCCTGCTGCGCTTGTGCCAACCGCCCCTGGTCCGCCGCCTTGCATGCCCGGGTCAGCGCTGCATCGGCCGCGCCTTGCTTCGCCTCTGCCAGCAACTGCGTGGCACTGGCCAGGCTAGGATCCAGTCGCAGGGCCTCCTCCAGCTTCGCAATCGCCGCATCCCACTGCTTGCTGCTCAAAGCCCGCCGACCATCCAGAAGGAGCACTTGGACGCGCGTCTGCTTCATCTTGCTCTGGAATCCCGGATCGGCCCGGTACTTCGACGAACCGCGGTGCACCCGTTCGTAGTACTGCAGCGCCTCATCCGGGCGGCCAGCGGCAAAGGCCGCATCCCCGCGCCTCACGTACGACTCATTCATGCACCCCGTACCAAGGGCGAGAACGGCGATCAGGGCGAGTGTCGAGATGTGCGGCTTCATGGTGTTCCTCGTGTTCCTGGTAGCGAGAGTGTTTGGCTTCTTCTCATCGGACGCCACTGGGCCCCTAGGTATTCATTATCTCCCGCCTGACCGAGGGGAGTGTTTTCCTTGACAATACAGAAACCCGCAGTATATATCGTTAGAGAAACAACCGTCCCCTCCCTGGATGTAGCCATGACCGACGGCGTCCCTCACGCCATGTATGACTTTACGGTTCTCCGCTCACTTCGCCAGCGCGAAGGGCTGAGTATTGCCGAGATGTCGGAGCGTTCGGGGGTGTCGCCATCGGTTATCTCAAAGCTGGAGCGCAACCAGAGCCTGGCCAACCTGGACACGCTGTACCGCGTTGGGCGCGTGTTTGGCATGACCCCATCCGACCTTCTGGCGCTCACCGAGTCCACCTCCGCCCATCGCCGGACGGAGACGGGGCACACGAACCACGGCATCCAGTTCCGCGAGATCACCTATGGCAACCTCCGCTGCCTGC
>Ga0307987_1001474_pt1 | contig 12896 bp, 9 predicted proteins | sample EllFjometagen181_FD_203157 | JGI IMG/M metagenome (GOLD analysis project Ga0307987, IMG submission 203157) | Marine microbial communities from Ellis Fjord, Antarctic Ocean - #181 | ecosystem: Environmental > Aquatic > Marine > Unclassified | place: Southern Ocean | collected 2014-10-08
AGCTGAGGTCGCGGATCTCGAGGGGGAGCGTGATGCCCTGGTCGATGGCCAGCTCGACGGCGGTGGCGACCTGAGTGGTCACGCGGATCCAGCGGGCGCCCCGCGTCACCGCGCTCCGCGCTCCGCGTCTCGGAGGATCAGACCACCGCGCAGACTCGGGAGCAGGAGTGAACCGGGCACACCCACCGGGCGCAAGTATCCACGATCCGCTACGGGGCGCGAGCGTTCTCGACCTCTCGGTTAAAGGCCCCACCGTGCCCAGCTCCACCCCAGTCCCCGTCCGCGCACAGCTCTCCAAGCTGGTGGGCCGCTTCGCGCTGATGGCGGCACCGTTCCTGGTCTACGGCGCGGTGATCCTGGCAGTGGACCCCTACAACCGCTTCGGCATCTCCACGCTGGTGCCCGATCGTTTCAAGGAAGACATCTCCTTCAAGCTCAACTACGCCATGTGGGAGATGCTCCAGTACCGGCACGACCCGGCGCCCAACCTGCTCATCGGCGACTCCCGCATGATGAACCTGCCCACCGAGACCATCGACGAGGTCTCCGGGGTCCCCTGGGCCAACCTGGCCTACGGTGGAGGCTCCCTGCGGGAAGCCATCGACACCTTCCGATTCGCCGCCGAGCAGACCGAGCTCGAGCGGGTGGTGTTGGGGGTCAACTTCAACCTGTACAACGCCGCCGACGACAAGGACCGCGTCGCAGAGGTCACCGCCGCCCTGGACAACCCGCTGCTGTACTTCACGAACCGCAACGTCATGACCGCCACCAGCAAGCTCATCCCCGCCGCGCTGACCGGCCGCGAAGGCAAAATCGGCGAGCCCGAGGGGAACAAGCAGGAGTTCTGGCGTTACCAGCTCGAGACCACCACCCGGGTGTACTACGGCAACTACCGCTACCCGGAGGTCTACGCGAAGGACCTGTCCGAGCTAGCGGCACACTGCGCTGAGCACGGGATCGAGCTGAGCTTCGTGATCTTCCCCGGCCACACCGACCTGCAGGATCAGGTGGCCACCTACGAACTCGAGGACGCCTACGCCCGCTTCGTGGACGAGATCTCGGCCCTGGGTACCACCTTCAACTTCGACTTCGCCAGCGACCTGACCCGGGACGCGGCAAACTTCAAAGACCCCTACCACCTCACCGACGAAGTCGAGCCCATCGTGATCCGAGCGGTGTGGGGCGACGCCCGCGACCACGTGCGTGTGCTGGGGCCCCGATAGGGCGACGGATCACCAGGACAGCGCGCCCAGGGGCATGGGCTCCCAGCTCGGTGGCCCGCGGATGCGCGGCATATACATGGTTCACCTCACTCTCCTCAGAACGTACGAGAGGAAGTCTCCGGCCGCTGGGCCCGAGCGACGGCTGGTGGCTGTTCCCACAAGCCAGGCATCCAGCGGGGCGGGCCACCCGCCTGGGCCTCACCGCCTGGCGTCGGCGCACGTGCTACCTTTAGTGTCAACACCGAGGTTCGAGGCCATGCGAGCTCCCCTGATCCTCGTCGTCTGTCTGGTCGGCTGCCGCTGGGCACCCTCCACACCACAAGACGACAGCGACGCCCCCGTCGATAGCGACCTGGCCGACACCGACACCCACGTCGCTCCCGTCGACAACGACGCCGATGGATGGGAGGTACCCCAGGACTGCGACGACGACGATCCCCGGGTCCACCCCGGGGCCGACGAGGTCTGCAATGGGCGCGACGACGACTGCGACGAGCTGGTGGACAGCCTCGACGGTGACATCCTCGACGCCACCCACTGGTACCGGGATGCCGACGGCGACGGCCTCGGAGATCCCGGCAAGTCGCGGGACGCCTGCGAGCAGGTCGCTGGCTGGGTGCAAAACGACGAAGACTGCAACGACGAAGACCCCAGCGAGGGCGTCTGCAGCGACGAGATCGACCTAAGCATCACCGCGACCCTGATCGGCACCGCCGCTGGAGACCGCGCGGGGAGCTCCATCGTTCCCCTGGGCGACGCCAACGGCGATGGCTTCGACGACCTGCTGGTAGGCGCCACCCACCACGATCCCGACGTCACCGATGGTGGAGCAGCCTACCTGGTCTTCGGCCCCATCCCCGCCCAGGTCCACCTCGCGTCGGCCGACGTGCGCATCTTCGGCGTCACGGACAATGGCAACGCCAGGCCCGTGGCCGTGGGGGATCGCAACGGCGACGGCGTGCCCGATGTGGGCCTGCTGGTAGACATGCGCACCCTGAGCGTACTGTACGGCCCCCTCGACGGGGCCTACGGTGCCGACGAAGCCGACGAGGTCCTCCAGGCGGCCGTCCCCACCCTGGGCGTGGTGGGGGTAGGCGACTTCGACGGTGACGGGTCCGACGACCTCGCCGCCGCGTACGCGGACTTCGACCCCAAGCTGCACCGGGACGTCGGCTATGCGCGGGTCTACCAAGGTGGTGGTCCCGCCGGGCTGTCGGAAGCCCTGCTCAGCGTCCAGCAGACCCAGGAACACGGCGGCTCCCTCTCGCTGCAACCCACCGCGGATCTCGACGGAGACGGCCTGGACGATCTCCTGCTGGGAGAAGCCTCCGCCAGCGGCCCCGACTACGTCAGCGCGGTGTTTTTGGTGAACGGAGGGCTCGGGGGCATCGTACCCCTGGCCGATCTGGGCCCAGGCGTGCTGGACCGGGACGGTGACACCATCGGTGCGAGCTTCACCGCGGTGGCCGACCTGACGGGCGATGGTCACCGGGACCTGCTGGCAGGCAGCGGCGACGCCGTGTACCTCGTGGAAGGTCCCATCGCGGGCCGCCGCTACGTCACCGATGCCAGAGCCACCTTCGAGGCCACGCTGTCCGACGGCACGCTGTCGGGCGCCAGCAGCCCCGGCGACCTCGACGACGACGGCATCGGCGAGGTAATCCTGGGCAGCGCCTTCGGAGAGAAGCTCGAGCATGCCCCCCCCGTGTGGCTCATGAGCGGCCCCTACGGCGGCATCATGGATGTCGTGGTCCTGGGCCAGCAGCTCTCCATGCCCTCCGCCGGCGGGAGCGGGGCCCTGCTGCTGGCGGCCCCCGGCGACACCGACGGCGACGGCGTGGGCGAGCTGTTGGTGGCCAGCCCCAACAGCGCGGATCAGACCGGAGAGATCCACCTGCTGGGCATACAGATCCCCTGAGCCTCCGCCGGCAGGCAGCCCGGATCAGCCCCCCAGGATGTGCACCACCTGAACGGTGACGAAGGCGTAGTGGCGCAGCTTGGTCAGCGCAGCGTCGGCGCTGGGGTCGTGGTGGCTCTCGAGGACGTACTGGGGCGTGACCGCCAGACGCAGCGGCCCATCCCCCAGCTTCCAGCCCTTCTTGGCGCCCAGGTAGACCCGGTTCATGGAGAAGCCCCGCTTGGCGAAAAAGGGCTCGCCCTTGACGGTGCCCGCCGTCTCGGCGTCTTCCACCACACCCACGAAGACCTCTTCCGACGCCAGCAGCGACAGGCCGTTCAGCGCCGCAGGGGCGAGCTCCACCGTCAGCATCTCCCGCACCAACAGCGAGTAGCCCAGGCGCTGGGAGTCTTCGGTGAAGACCGGGTTCGAGGCATGGATCTTGTTGTGCAGGATGGTGCGGCTGGCCAAGGCCAGGGTGTCGCTGGCCTGGTAGCGCAGGATGGGGATGAGCTCGATGTTGTGGGAGCGGTAGTCGTCGTCCCCCACCGGAAAGCCCATGTAGTAGTACCAGAGCGGCAGCGTGAGCTTCAGATCCCCCCAATCATGGCTGTAGAAGGGCCCCGCGAACAGCTCGTGCATGGCCACGCCCGCGGCATCGGCCTCGCTGTCCGACAGCTCGTAGCGCAGGCCCGGCATCACCGTGAAGCCCCAGCCGCTGGGGGTCACCGCGGTGTAGTTCAGGTAGCCCCAGCCGCGGACCTCGGTGGGGGTGGCGGCATGGGCCACGCAGGGCGCCAGGGCGAGAGCGATGGGGAGAAGCGCACGCAGCATGGGGTTCCTCCAGCTGACCCTGGTATCCCCGCCTTATCGATGGTGCCGCTGGACCTTCATGTCGTAGACCACCTGCTCGCCGTCAGGGCCCAGCAGGGTGAAGCGCAGGATGGCGGCGCGCTTGGCGCCGTCTTCGGTCCAGCGCACCGTGGTGCGGCCCGACCGGGGCCGCAGCTGGACCACCTGCTCGAAGATGGGGTCACCCCGGCTGTCCAGGGCAACCACCGTGGCCTGCTGGGCGGGAAACGGCGCTGGGAGCGTGGCCACCCGGGCGTCGAGGTCCATGGAGACATCGCTGTCCGCGCCTTCTTGATCCATGGCCACGAAGCGCCAGGCCATCTCCACATCCACACCCTCGCTGTGGCCATTGGCGAAGCGCGCCAGCACCTGACAGAAGGCCTCGGTGATCCGAGGGTCCTTGGGGAGCCTGACCTTGTGGGCAGCGCCAGCGGCCACCTCCGGGAACTCCCAGATCAGGGTCTCGCCGCCGGCTTGGCACTCCACCAGGATGGCCGCGTCGTGGTTCACCGACGTGAAGACCAGCTCGGGCGTACCCCCCACGGGGAGTACAGGATCGTAGGTGGCCTCGAGCTCGGCGGCCGAGGCGGCCAGGACCATCAGGAGCGTGGAAATCATGGGCTACCCTCGCACACAGGGTAGCCCCTCGGATGCGGCCCTGCGCTAGCTCTTATTGGCCTTGCCGCCACCACCGGGAGCCCGCTTGGCATCCTGGGCTGCCTTGACCTTGGCGATGGCTTCGGCCTTCTTGCGGCCCTTGCCGATCTCGATAGGCTTGCGATGCTTGCCCCAGAATTTCTCGGCGCCAGCGCCCACAGCACCCACAGCCACCCCGCCCACCAGGGCCGAGGCCGCGATGGCGAAGACCACCTGCTGGTAGTCGTCCAGGGGGGTGATGCCGTCGCGCAGGAACAGGGCGAAGAAGGCCAACAGGCCGATGTCGCCAGAGATGCGGTCGGTGCCGTAGCGGGTATCCACGAACACCGCGCCCAGGCAGACGAAGATGATGGCGGGCCAGATGAACTTGGTGGGGAACGGAGCCTTGATGACCGAGCATTCGATGGCGATGGCCGCCTTGCCGGTCCAATTGGTGACCGTGACCTCGAACACGCCGTCGCCCACGAGATCGAAGCGGTCTTGGCGGTCCTCGCCCCACTTTCCGCCCTTCTTGGCCGAGGCGTCGGAGATGCCCTCGCCGCCCTGAATGTCGATCTCGGGGCCGCCCTTGGCCGACTTGCGCTTGAAGTTGCCGTCGACCTGCTGGGTCCAGTTGGCGCCGTTGACGGTCAAGGCGTAGGCGGTCTTGTCCTGGGATTCCTTGCTGTCCTCGTCGATTTCCTCGGTGAGGGTCGCGGTGGCCAGCAATGCGTAGCCGGGCCCTGGGGAGCTCAGCTCGATGGTCTCTTTCTCGCCGTAGACGATGTCCGACCCCAGCGCGGGGGGGTGGTTGATGGTCTGACGGCCGATGGCGATGGGCATTGCGGCGGCGACGATCAGGAAGATCCAGGCCAGGATCGGCGCTCCCTTCTGATCGAGCAGGCGCTTGCCGGAGGTGACCATGACGGCCACCACGACGCCTACGATGATGAGCATGGTCATCGGGTTCTGGCTCCGTTTGGGGGGGGGGCGGGCCGCTGACCCTAACCCACCGCACGCGTTACGGGTTTGGTTCCCCCGGGTTCACCGAAACGAGAGGACTTAGCGATGCGAATGCTGCGAGCCACCGTGCTGTCCGGTGCCGTCTTGTCCCTGCTGGGCCGGGCTTCCATCGTCCTGGCTCAGGACGTGGTCACCCTCGACGACACCGAGATGTTGCTCTGCGAAAACGGCTGCTGTCCTCCCACCATGTTCCAGAAGATCGCCATCGGCTCCGGTACCCTGGTGCTGGCGGCGGTGTGCCTGTTCCTCATCGTGCGCATCTTCGAGCGCCACGCCATCAAGAAGGGCACCAACGCTCTGGTGGGTCGCCACATGGGCATCTCCCTGTCCATCCTGCTCACCGCGGCGGGCTTGGCCGGGCTCATCTTCGCCATCACCGGCTGCTTCCCCTTCCAGATGTTGCTCATCCTGGCGGTGGTCGGCGCCATCTGGCTGATCCACCTTCTCTACGCCCTCGTGGCCGTCCGCTAGCTCAGGAGTCCCACCATGGCCTACACCGCTGGAGACGCCTGGCAGCAGAGCGTCGATCACGACAGCTACCTGCAGCGCCTGCGCGAGTACGCCGACGAGCGCGAGCACGGCTACTACCCGCCCACCATCATGATCGGCCTGGGCGGCACCGGGGCCAAGGCCCTGCAGCACCTGCGGCGCATGCTGCTCGAGCGCCTGGGCACCGTAGAGCTCCCCGGGGTGGCGTTCCTGTCCGTCGACACCGACACCGCCTCGGTGCGCCCCGCGGCCACCGAGCGCGAAGGCGCCCATCCCTACGATGAGCTCATCGCCTTCCGCCAGGAAGAGCGGCTGGACGTGAAGGCCAACTTCTCCACCATCCTCGAGAACATGGCCCAGCACCCGCACATCCGCGAGTGGTGGGACGACTCCATCCCCATCACCAAGTCCTTCAACCTCGAAAAGGGCGCGGGGCAGCTCAGGCCTCTGTCCCGGCTGGTGTTCTTCGAGAACCGCCGAGAGATCCAAGCCGCGCTCAAGCGCTGCTGGGCCCGGGTCACCGCCCAGGATCTCGACTCCCAGCGGGTCGACGTCGCGTCGTCCGTCCGCGTCATCATGGTGGCAGGCTGGGCCGGCGGCACCGGCTCGGGCATGTTCTTGGACATGGCGGCCCTGATCAAGCACACCTTCACCGCCAAGCCCATCGAGCGCCACGGCATCTTCGTCACCCCCGGCGTATTCCGCGGGGTCGAATCGGAGTTCCCCAAGCTGGCGGCCAACGGCTACGCCGCCCTGCGCGAGCTCAACCACTACCTGAGCCAGCCCTTCGAGGTCCAGTGGGACAGCCAGACCAAGGTCAAGGTGAAGGGCCTGTTCGACCGCTACGTCCTGGTCACAGGCACCAACTGCCTGGGTCAGTCCATGGCCCAGGACTACGACGCCTACCGCGCCATCGGCGAAGCGTTGTTCCTCGACTTCGCCGGCGGCCCCCTGAAGTCCTGGGTCGAAGGTGTCCGCATCAACCGCGAGCAGTACCTCAAGTCCTTCGTGTCCTACAGCTACCGCATCGACACCCCCGACGGCCGCACTCAGGAGACCCACGCCGACGAGTGGAAGACCTCCTTCGCCAGCTTCGGCATCGCCAAGATCGTCTACCCCTCCTGGCGCCTGCTCAACTACGCCAAGTACGACCTCGCCGCCCAGATGGTCCAGCTCATGGACCCGGGCAAGGCCCACAGCATCGCCGATGTCATCACGGAATGGCGCAACCGCTTCATGCGCGAAGCGGGCTTTTTCCAGGGCGAGTGGACCGACGAAAAAGAACAGCACCGCCGCTTCTGGCAGATCCGCGACGCCCTGGCCCATCAGTCGGGCACCCACCAGGACGTCCAGAACGTCTACGACCACATCGCTGAATTGGCCCGCGAGTGGGAAGCCGACGCCGAGTCCATGCTCGCCGAGAAGACCACCAGCGAAGACGGGCGCGCCGCCATGCGCCGCATCGGCAAGCTGTTCGGCGACGCCTACTCCCCCGGCAACGAAGGCGACTGGGCGCTGCAGATCCTGGCCAACCGCAAGAACCTGGTGCGGGACATCACGGTGGCCCTCACCGACGTCGTCGAAGCCTTCCAGTCCAAACGCGGCATCGGCCCCTCGGGTGTGCGCCAGATCCTCGAGAACATCCTCGAAGAGCTCGAGCGTCCCCACGACCGCGCCCTGTACACCGACTGGTTCCGCCACCGGCGCTCCGTCGAAGACAAGAACGCCGAAGAAGCCAAGGCCGAGTGGGAGAAGCGCCTCAAGATCGCCGATCAGGCCAGCCGTGGCTTCCTGCGCTCGAGCGACAACCACAAGGCCGCCCTCGAAGAAGCCGCCAAGTGCCTGGTGTCCCACTGGCGCGCCCGGGTCAACGAGTACATCTGCGCCGAAGGCATCGAGGCCCTCGAAGGCATCACTCAGGCCCTGCGGGACCAGCTCACCCGGCTGGACGCCGTGCTCGAGAAGATGACCAGCCTCGAGTCCCACTACCTGCGCTGCCGGGCCCACTTCGAGAAGCCCGTAGCGTCCACGCTCTTCATCGAATTGCCCGTCAACGAGGACTACACCACCCTGCTGCAGCCCTACCTGGGCATCAACGCCGACGCCCGGGCTGAGAAACTCCAGACCCTGCTGTCCCGGGGCCTGCGCAAGATGGGCATCGACACCTTGTCCCAGCTCGAGATCGCCCTGGGCGGCAAGCTCGACCAGTTCCGTGAGAACCTCGCTGCTCAGGCATTCTTCGCCCTCAAGGGAGACGAGTCCGGCCGCACGGGGGCGTTCATCGACGACGGCGATGCCCCCCAGCAAGGCTTCCTCGAGCGCTACTCGGTGCTCAAGGCCCTCAAGGCCATGCCCAGCGACGAGCGTCGGGGCTACCTCGAGCAGCTGTACCGCCTGGGCCTACCCTGGGTCACCGAAGCCCAGAACGACCCCACCAACGGCATCGCCCGCCCCGTGCCCGACGCCTTCCTGGGCATCCAGCCCCGGGCCGACGCACCCTTCGCCGCCGAGCTGACCGAACAGCTCGCGCGCATGGAACAGAAGGGCTTCCGCCCCATCCAGGTGCAGATCAGCGATCCCAGCGAGCTGGTGTTCTACACCGAGTGGTCCGCCTTCGCCGCGTACTACCCCAACGAATCCGGCCAACTGCGGGGCGACTACCGCCGCCTGCTGTTCAACAAGGTCAAGCCCCAGGCCCTGCACCTGCACCAGGACTACCACCAGTTCCCCCGCATCATCCCGCTCACCGAGCCGGAAGTGCGCGACTACAAGGTGGCCTGGAAGCGCTTCCACCAGGCGCAGATGCTGGGGGTGCTCTGCAGCCGCCATCGCCGCCGTGGTGACGACCACAGGGTCACCTTCAGCTACCGCAAGCGCACCACCGCCTTGGACACCACCTGGGACGAGGTGGGCGTCGAAGCCACCGTGCTGCGTAGCCTGACGACCGACCGACAGTTCTCGGCCCAGATCGCCCGCGACATCGAAGCCCGCATCCAGGATCTGCTCCAGAGCAGCGGCAGCTACGCCGACCTGCTGGCCCTGGCCGACTACTACTACTACTGCGTCTACCCCAACGTGAACGACGACGTGCAGTCCGGCGCCGTGGCGGTCAAGGCCCGGGGCTCCATGCAGAACCTCGTGCTGCACGAGCTCCGCCGAGAATGGCGTCAGCTGGCCATCGAAAAGGGCGCCGACCCCGAAGGCATCGACGCCCAGCGCGCCACCCGCCTGGGATCGCTCACCGCGTGGACCGTGCCCATCGCCCGCACCAAGGGCCTGCCCGTACCCAGCGCCGACGACGTGCTCGAAGAGCTGCGGGTCGAAGAATGGGCCCTGCTCGAGGACGCCCGCCGCGCAGTTCGCGCCTTCGTCGAAGCCGGATGGATCAAGCAGCGCCGCGATGGCTACGGTGACGTGGCCGCCCACTTCCCGCGCCTGGCGGTGAACTGGTCTTACTTCCGTCCCCCGGCCGATCAGCCCGCCCGCATCAGCGCCACCGTCACCTACTGGTACAAGGGTCCCAGCGGCAGCCACTCCAGCGTGAGCCTCGAGCAGATCGCCACCTGGGTCCAGGACGACCCCACCGCTCGCCATCGGGTGTTCGGTCGCGGCTGGAAGGCCTGGCTCAACGCCGCCGAGGTGCCAGAGCTGGCCTCGCTGCTGGCGCCCGCCGCAGACGAGCCCCCGCCCATCGGGGACGACATCACCGAGTACCACTACGCCTGCGATGGCGGACGCCAGGGCAAGCGCAGCGCTGCCGAAGTGGCCGACGCCGTGGTGGCCGATCCTGGCGCCGAGCACAAGGTCTGGACCAAGGCCTTCGGGCGCAGCTGGAAGCCGGTGACCGACGTGCCAGAGATCATGGCGCTGGTGCCCCCCGCCGACAATCCGCCCCCACTGGACGAAGAGCCCCCGCCCTTGGACGACGACGAGCCGCCGCCGCTCTAGCTTACGGCTACTCCACCATGGGCGGCAAGCGCAGGCCTACTTCGATCTCGAGCTCGTTGCCGAAGGGGTCCATCACCTCGGCATCCGCCAAGGGGCTGGACGCCAGGTGGTCCTCGAGCAGGTCGCTCAGGCGCTCCAGCAGCGCTTCACGGGTGGCGTAGCCTTCGGTCTCACCGTTGATCTCGAGCGTCCACTGCATCGTCGGGGTCCTCCCAAATAGGGTGGTGCGGTCGTGATTAGAAACGCGGCCAGGACTGCACGGTGAGCACATCCAGGGTGGTGTCCGGCTCGAGCTTCATGGCATCGGTGAGGGGTACGGTGCCTGACAGCTCGCCCCAGATCCACTCTTCGTCTTCGCTGATGCCCAGCACGGTGAAGCGAACATCGTCGCCAGCCTGACCCCGGTAGAAGAAGTCGTAGTTGTCCGAAGCGATGGTGTCGGTGAACAACACCGCGCCCACCTCGTAGGACCCACACTCGGTCAGGTCGCCCCGAACCTCGAGGTTGACCTGCTGCTCCACGTGGTCCGCCACCAGGTAGCTCGTGCTCCCCGAGGTGAACCAATAGCCGGGCTCTCCGCTCCAGTCCTCACCGCCAAAGCTGGCGTCGTACACCGGATCCGTAGGCTCCATGATGGTGCAGTCGGTGTCGGTGTCGGTGTCGGCATCCGCGTCGGCGTCGGTGTCGGCGTCGGTATCGCTGTCCGTGTCCGTGTCCGTGTCCGTGTCGCCACTGTCCAGCGGGGCGATGACGCCGGGCTCACAGGAACAGAGCATCAGCAGTGCCAGGGCGAGAGTCGTGCAGCGCATAGCCACCTCCGGGTGGGTCATCAGTAACAGCCAAGCCTAACCCCCGAAGCGGTCACCTCGAACCTGTCGCACCACGGCGGCGGCGTCACGGCGTTCCCAGGCAACCAACAGATCGACGATGCCGTCGAGCAACGCCGCACCATCGGCGGAGCGCTCGAGGGCGTCGTCGAGCGTCCGAAGGATCCGGGCCTGCTTGCCCTGGGCGCCCACCACCAGCCGCGCGGCCTCGCAAGCGTCGAGGTCCAGCGCGAGCTGAGAACCCGGTTCGGCCTGAGTGCGGGCCTGAGCGAGCTGCTCGCGCCACATGTCACCGGTGTCCAGCGGCTCGCCACGACCGCCATGGAGCCGAAGCCGCAGAAGCCCCAACAGGGCGAAGCCACGCTGCTCGTCGCCGCTGGGGTAGGTCTCGACAGCCCGAGCCTGCCACTCGATGGCCTTCTCCCAGGCCTGGATTTGCTGCAGGGCGCCCACCACCTCGCCGATGATCTCCCGCTCAGCCGCCAGATCGTCGCCCACCCGGTCCAGGGGCCCCTCGGCGGCCTCGATCACGCCCGCCGCTGCCTCGTCTTCATCCTGGAACTGCACCAGGCGGATGAGCTTGACCGTACCCGTGGCCAACACCATGGGGTCTTCGGCCTGGGACAGAGCCTCGGTGTAGATCTCCCGGGCCAGATCGCCCTCACCGCCCTCTGCCAGCAGCCCCGCCCGCTCGACATCGATCTGCGCGATCTCGTCACTGCTGTGGCCGGAAGCTCCGCGCACGGCGTCCAGGAAGCCGAGGGCCTCCGCCCCGCTCCGCTCGCTCAGGGCGCTGGCCATGGGTATGGCCTGTCGGGCGGAGATGGCGCTGGGCTCACAGTCGTCCACCACCCGATCCCGCGCGGCCTGGGCCTGGGTGCTGGACAGAGGCAGGTGCGCCACCACGCTGAGCCAGGCGGGACAGGCCCCGCTCCGGGACGGGAAACGTTCGGGGATACCCATGGCTTGGTCATAGGCGCGGGTGGCTGCGTAGCCCCGGGCCACCAGGTCCCACACCCGGGCGGCGGTCGGGGCATCCAGGCTCCGGCCCTCGAGGGGCTCGAGCAGCGCCAGGGCGCCCTGGGGTTCGTCCCGGACCAGCAACTGATCGGTCGACAGCAGCCTCAGGGAGAGGATCTGAGCGCGGGTCAGGTCGCCACCGTCGAGATCATCGAGGGCCTCCTCGACCTCTTCGGGGTCCAGGGAGCGACCCAGGTTGGCGCCGTAGGCGCCCACGGCTTCGTCCCGCAGCTCGGGGGGCAGCCCTTCCTGGAGCAGCTGCCCCAGCAGGGTGGCGGCGCCACCGCTCTGGCCCATGGACTCGAGGGCATAGGCACGCTGCAGCCGCACCCGCTGTTCGAGTGTGGAGCCCGAGGGAGCCTGGGACGCCATCAGATCCAGGAACCCCAGCAGCCGCCCGTAGGCACCGCTGCGCTTGGCCAGCACCGCAGCCTGCTGCAGAAGGTCGATGCGGACCTCATCGCTGGGGGCGTCGCCCACCGCGCCTTCGATCCACCGCCAGGCACCTTCGTAGCCGCCCTGATCCATCATCCCGTCCAGCTCGGACCGTGCCGCCTCGCGCTGCACGTGGCGCTGCCAGTCGTCATCACCCTGCAGGTCGTCGATGAGATCGCTGTGGCCCATGCGGATCAGCACCAGGGCCGCACCCTTCCAGAAGGGCATGCCGCCTCCGCCAGGGTAGTCCCCGACGAAGCGCAGGTATACGGCGACCACAGCCTGTGGGTCTTCGCCCCTGGCCAGCAACTGGAGCAGAGCGTCGGTGGTCTCCATGGCCGCGTGGGACTCGGTGCAGGCCAGGTAGCTCTCATCGAGCAGCGCCTTGGCCCCGTCGATGTCGCCCACCGCCACCATCCAGCCCGCCAAGGCCCCGTCCAGGGCAGAACGCTGAGCGGCCTCCATGGCTCCGTACTCGAAGGACTGCAGCAGCACCAGGGCATCGTCCGGTCGCCCGGCCCGCCCCAGGAGATCGGCGATCTGCAA
>Ga0307987_1001475_pt1 | contig 12887 bp, 15 predicted proteins | sample EllFjometagen181_FD_203157 | JGI IMG/M metagenome (GOLD analysis project Ga0307987, IMG submission 203157) | Marine microbial communities from Ellis Fjord, Antarctic Ocean - #181 | ecosystem: Environmental > Aquatic > Marine > Unclassified | place: Southern Ocean | collected 2014-10-08
ATAAGCCTTAGTCGCTTCAGGTGCTACTCCTCCTGATATATCAAAAGCTCCTGACATCATTTGAGGGGCAGGGGGTGCTGCTGTTGCTGTTGCTCCTCCTCCACCACCTGCTCCTCCTCCACTTGGGTCTGTACTTAATATTTTAGAAACTGCAACAGCTCCCATAATTCCATTCATTGCCGATTGTACTATATTGTAAGGGTATGGAACATCTGCCATTGCTTTCATTATAGACTGTTGAGTGTTAAAAATAGTATTAGCTACTGCAATTCCTTTTGCTGCTGCCGAACCCTCTTTTGCCAAAGAACCTGCAACTTGAAGTCCCATAGCTATCGTGTCCATCTTTGACTGTTCTACAAATTTGTCAAGGTCTATCTGTTTTTGTGCTTCTGTTTTTTTAATTTTAGTTATATCTTTTTCGTATTTCTTTGTAATCTTATTGGTGTCCTCCCCTGCTTTTCTTGCCATTTCAATCTTAGCATCATAAGAAGTTTGTAACTCTTCTAATTCTAAAGCCATACCCTCAAGACCTTCAGCTCTTAACTCATTTCTTGTTTCTGCTAATTCTTTTTCTAAACCTACTTGATTTGTCTTTTGCTCTGATAACTGACCTGTAATAGCTTCTTCTAATTCACGTTCAGAATTTTGAGCTTTCATTAAAGCTAACTTATTCTCATCACTTCCGTTTTGTTCTACTAGTAATGCCGCTGCTCGTATTCCTATCTGTACTTGTTCTCTTTGTAGTTTCTGTTGTTCCTCTAGTGATTTTTTTAAGTCTTTATTGGCTTGTATTCTTTCTGTGAAAGTCTTAGTTTCATCATCTCTAATTTGTCTAAATAATTCTGCTTCTTTTAATTTTTCTGCATTTAGCTTAGCAAATTCTGCTTCCGCAAATAATGCTGCTTTAGTTGCTGCTGTTGTAGCTTTAGCTTGTTCGTAATTACCTTTAATTGAAATCTTAGTTATTCCTTCTGCTGCCTTTTCGTATATAGCTCCAACCTCTCCTATTGCATCACCTATATTATTAGCAACATCTTTTCCTGCATCAATAGCTGCTTTACCTACTTCTAATATATCTGCTCTAGTTCCTACTATATCAGCTCTTAATTCTGCTATTTTTCCTTCATCACCACCTCCTAAGAAACTATCTTCCCAAGCTAACATTACTTCCTGAACACCTAATTTTAAACCATAAAATGCTAACTTTAAAGGAGTCAATGCTATTGTCATAACACCACTTAAAACTTTTGTTAATCCGTCAAACCTTTCGGAACTTTGAGTTACCCAAGAAACGACATCTGAAAGGACTGTAACTACTTGATTAAAGGTAGTTGAAACGGTTGTCATTACAGTATTGATTCCGTCCATTGCAGTCTGATTCCTTTCTACAGCTTCTTTAAGTGCTGCAAATACTGCTATAATCAAACCAATCCCTGCTGCTTTGAATGCCATACCAACACCTTTGATAGCTGTACCCAAGCCCTTAAACCCTTTCTTAGCTCCGTCTGTTGATTTGACTAGTTTCTCTGTATCTTTAGTAACCTCTCCGATATCTGATTTTACATTTAATACTAGCTCTTCTGCTGCCATAGTTTTATTTTTATAGAGTTACCCCTGTTTTAATTTGTGTGAATCTAATTGTAGTTGCCCACATAATATCTCTGTTATTTGCTCCCTTTACTTGTTGGATGAAATTAGTTCCTGATACACCTACAGTAGGAATCCATCCTGATGTTGAACCAACATTTGCTAATACTGTTCTTGAACTATCAATACTTAGAACCCCTGACTTATTAATAGCTGCTCCAACTTCTGTAAATGTTTTAAAGTCCCCTAATGATCCTGCTCCTGAACCTCCTGTTCTTACTGCTACTGTTTGAGTTTCAAACATAACTATAGTATTATCAGGAATAGTAAAGTAACTATCAGTTGTATTATTTAGGTAACTATCTACTGTACTATTGTCTGTAGTTTCTGTTCCATACATTAAAATCATAGACTGTCTTTCTCCTAAAGTATCTGCTGAAGCGTTACCCCCTAATACTATAGAGTTATCAGCTGTAACCTCTCCTTTAGCACCAAATACATTCGCATTGTTTACTCCATTTGATATCTCATTATTACTTCCTATTATAATGTTATTCCTAGACATCCCTCTAATAGTATTACTTTCACCCATTACTAAGGAATTGTTAGTTCCTGTTTCTGTTGAGTTTCCTGCTCCGTAAGTCCTATTATTCTCATTAGCTACTGCCCTATTGAGATTTGTATTATATCTAAAGATTGAACAAGTACCTGCTGCTTGGTTGTAGGTATACCCATAAGCTTCACATTGTGATTGATTAGGGGTTATTTCATTTGTTCCATCTGTAAAAGACACTACTCCAAGTCCTGAAATTGAAGCAGGTTTTACGTTAAATCCTGTTATGTAAGGTATTGTATTGTGTTTAGACATTATGGTATAAGTATAAATTCTACTGTTGCTAAATCGTTTGGTTTATAGTTTATCTTGTTCACTCTAAATACCCTATTTTTAATCATTACTGTGTCGTTGAACTTGAATGTATTAATATCGGCAGGAGTTAGGTTTACCTTTATAGTCATTATCCTAGTATCAGGATTGTAAAGTTCATTATAATAAGGCAGCCAATAAGTATTAAATAAGTTATTAGTGCTTGCACTACCTACTCCTTCAAGTAATTGACATTCCCCAAAATGAAAATCTATTGTATCTGTAATTGCAGGAGGGTTCGTTGTTACTGTAGGTATTGATGACAAATGACTAAACTGTAAAAATTGATATTCAAGAGCATTTGCTGAACCACCATTTTGTGCGGGTACATCATAAGTTGTTGAAGCCATATTAACAACACCATTACTATACATTATTCTTGGACTATTATCAAAACCCTCTGAAACTCCGTCATCACCCATAGTATAAACAGAAGGAGTTATAAAGTCAGGGTATTGACTCATTAAAGGTTTGACTACTGTAGCTGCAAAAGGTTCTGCTACTACTTCATCTAATCCATCAAGTATATTAAATTCGTTTCCTGCATTATATTTCTTACTTCCGTATAGGTGTCCTCCTACTTGATTTTTATATTGGGTGAATGCATAATCATCTTCATCTTCTACAAATTTAAAAATAGTTCTTTTATTCAAATCTACTAAGGGTGTTAATTTCATTTCTGAAACATCTATCTTATCAGTCCAATCTAACTGCACACTAGTAGAGCTATTTATAAATACATCTGAATAAGGTTCTATTATAATATTATTAGGATTATCTTCATCTACTAAAGTTACTAAGTTAAACATTGTAATCAATCCTTTTAAAAAATCCCATTGTCCTGTTTCCCCTCTTAGTGTTTGAAGGAATGCATTATTAGTAGCTGCTGTAGCAGAAGTGATTACAAAAGTAGCTCCTATCATTCCGAATATATTTGTTGTTATATTTCCTAACACTAACAAATTAAAATTATTTGTAGATGCTGTACTAGATTTGAATTCAGGTGTCAAAGTATCTCCAATATCTAATATCTGTGTGAAATTAGAAGTTATTATAGCCATATTAGAAAGTCCTACTCCTATTATCCCTGTCCCTGATACAGGTGTTATATTTATATAAGAAGTAACTCCTCCTTTTACCATTTTCCACCTGAAAGTACCTGTCCAAGGTACATTATTTGTTACATTATATGTATAACTATAATTAAAAATATAAGTTTGGTTGTCTGAAATTGCTGTATAAACCCCTGCACTATAACCTAAGTTAGTGTTAAAGTCATTACTATTTGTTTGAATAGTTGCAAAAGAAGTTGTCCCTACTTGAACTGTGTCAATATGCCCTTCTCCACCTTCTGCAACAGTAAAAGGAACATTATCAGAACCCCAATTAAAGTCCATATAAAGACTATTAAAATCAAAACTCCCCCCTCCAGCTACAGTAGTGTTAAAGAAAGTAGATTCATAAGTAAAAGGACTATCTTCAAATATTCTATTTAGTATATACTTAATACTGATAAAAGGTCTAAATGCACTTTCTAAATTTGGTAATACAGGGTTTCCTGAACCACCTATAGTATATTGGTGATTCCAATCAACAAAAGGATATTTTAAAACATTAGTTGTTGTTGCTCCTGGTGCTCCTGCAAAACTACCTACAGGTAAAGGAGATACAGGTAAGATACCTTGCCAACTATTCCTAATATTAGGATAATTATAAGCGTGGTTTAGTTCTGAAAAGTCCAAATCACGAAATTCTCTATCCTTTAAGAAGTCCGATAAGGCAATCACTTCAGAATAAAGGTTTACATTATAACTTGTTTCCCCTAGCTTATCCGATACATCTAAGAGTCTTAAATAACCTTCAAATAAAATAAATCCATCTTGCTTTAAAACGCATTGAGTTTTCTTATAAGGGTTGAAAATTGCTCCATCATTACTTCTTGTTACATCAAATATCTGATTGAATATCTTATTGTTTCTTTTTGTTGCTGGCAAATTAAAAGCCTTTGAGTAAGACTGTACTTTTTCTGCTACATTTTTAAAGTTATCTACACTTAAAGTTAAAGGTAAATCTTCATCTTCATATAAGTCTACTATTACTTGTCCGTTATCTAATATACTAGTAGATCCTGAAGGGATAGCTCCAATAACAGGCTGGGTAGATATATCAGATATAATAAGGTCTGTAGATGTAGCATTTGAATAACTAATCATAACAGTTAATTCAGTAGAAGTTGCAAAGAATATTTTAGATATTTGAGTAGTATTAGAACTATAAGTAGTATAGCTTCCCTGAATAGAAGTACCTAAGTAGACAGCTACCCTAACTGAACCTCCTGCTACTGCTGTAGGTATATTTATAGTTACAGTATATTGTCCTCCTAGAGTTAAATTAGAAAGTTGTTGGTACACCCCTGATATTTCACTAGAGCTACCTACTAAGTTTACATCACCTGCAACTACAGTAGGATAAGCAATAGTTCCTTTCCTAAATCTGTACCAAGTATTAATGATACTAGGTGGTGCATTCGTTAAAGTATCTACATAATGATTAGCTGCTGTAGTTGTATAAGTACCCGTATTATCTAAGCCAGCAAAAGATATACCATTTACTACAACTTCAGTAGGCGAACTAGAAATAGTATTAAATTGACCTTCATAATTCTGTGGATGTAATATAAGTTGTATGCTCATTATACTGCTTGTGTTCTAAGTGTTTTACTCTTTTCAACTTCAAAAGTATATTGCATAAGTTTATCGTTTGCTATAGTCTTTTTAGTAAAGCTAGAAGTTGTAAGCCTTACGGGTGTTACATAAGTGTTAAGTGCAGCAGTAGCAACGTCTGTTTGGTATACATCAAGTATGTACGCTTCAGGACTATTAATAAATTCCTCAAACCATTCTGATTCTGATTCATTAACAAAGTCTGTATTCATAGTAATCTTTTCCATTGCATTAACTCTAAATGCTTTCTTCCCTCCTTTATAACTATCTGCTCTGTAAGTGCTTTCATTCCAAGTTCCTGCTTGTTGCTGATATGTACTTCCTTTTGTTGATATAGACTTAATGGACTTCATATTGAACGTATAGTAATCCCATACTCCCCATTGGTTAATCCAAGTAACTCTTATGGGTTCGTAACCTTTAAGGGTAGGACAAAGAACATTAATCGTTAGAACAAAACTGACAACTGCTCCTGCTGCGTTATGTAAGCTAACTGTGTAATAAGTAACAGTTTCACTATCTATTAATCCTCTAAATGTTGATGACCAATTCCTAATGTTTGCAGGATAACAACCTAAGTGTAATATCTGGTCTTTAGTATTTCCACTATTAGTATCAAATGCTCCGTTAGCTAAACTTCTACTAATTGTTTCAGGTGAACCTATTTGTCCTGAATCTCCGTAATATTTAAAAGTAACAAAATCAAGTTCATCTGCTGCTGTAGTTAAATTAGTAAGCATAGATATTGTTCCGTAATCCCCTTTATTTGCATACTGAGTCATAGGTGCATTAGTAATGAACCTTCCTACTACATCTCCAAATACTGCTACTGGGTTAAGTTGGAAAACTGTAGTGTCAAATCCAAAATCAGAAGATGATATATTTATTTTATCTGTGTATTTTAAGTAGCCATTGAATAAAGTAAACTCACTAGATATTACTTCAGTACCATCTGTAACAATTACAACGGGAGTTGCTGAAGTATCAAGATATTCAGTTGTAAATCTAACCTTCAAGTATCTAACTACATTATCATTAATTGAATAAGCGTCTATTAAATGAAGTGGGTGAGAAACTGTAGCTGAAGTTGCTGTTCCTTTATATTCACTTCCTACTGCTGCTAAGTTATCAGACTTTACATAGCTTTCAACAATAGTAGATAAATCAAATATTGCTGTTCCTGTATTGTTAGGAGTAGTTTTAAAAGTTCCTATAGGAGATGATGAAGCTATTACAATTGGAATATCACTTATATATACTTCTGCAATCATCTTTACTCTTGTATATGCACTAACTATAGGTGCATTAGTTACAGCAAAAATTACCTCTTGTCCTACAGGTAGTATTGAGTATAAGGGTTTTTGTGCTAGTGTTGTTGCCATCTGTTTGTTTTATTTTACTATTGTTAAACTGTTAATTATATCTTGTTTTAATTCAGCACCAAACTCTTTAGGGAAGTTACGCAAAGCTAAGCCTAAAGGTCTTTGAAAAAAGCTTATTCCTTTTATTCCATCACGTTTAATTTTCCTACTTATCAAAAAAGCCAACCCTGAAATAAACTGACCTGTATCTTTTGACCTTCCTCGTTTAATCCCTTTAGGTTTTATTCCTCTTTTTTTAATCCATTTAGATAGTATATCAATAGGAGGACCTTTAGTAGTGTAACCTGTACCTGGGGAGCTTTGTTTTTTACCTTTCCAATCTGTATAGCTTTGTTTCTTCTTATTCCCTGAAACTCCTTTATCTATAAATGAACCGTAATTATCCATTTTGAATTGTAAAGAAAAATTACCATTTTTTTCAATTACAAAATCATATTTTATTGAATTATAAAGACTTTTACTTACATTCTTTTTCCCTTTAGTTAAATTCGTTCTAGCTTGCTTGACTACATATTTGCCAAAACTATTTAAGTACCTTTCTATATTTTTCCCAAATATCTTACTCATAAATCAATCGTTATTTTCCATCCCTTCCAACCTATTACTATTAATAACCTACCTATCTTAAAACGCATTACTGCCCTATAGATATATCCTCCATTGGAATATCACAAGTCTGAAAGTTATTCTCAACTAATATACCTATTGTAAATACCCATCCCGTTACGTCTTGATCAAATCTTTCTGTGAATGGTTCTAAAGTATAATCTCCTTCAGCAAAGTAAACAGGAGTATTTATATCTAGAGCAAATTGTGCTTGCCATTGACTATTTCTAAATATTGAAATAACATCTATGCAGGTTTGTAATGTATCTGAATAAACTTCATCTTCATTTGCGTCATCAGTATCTACTAAGTCCATTATAAAGATTTGGAAGTTATACGTAAGACCTACCCTTCCTGTTGTTACGTTTGTTGGGTTGATGTGCATTAAAGGATAAAGAGTATTCTTCATCAAATCAATTGAAAAAATATCTCCTGTTGTTGTAGTTGATATTTGATTATGCTTTGCTCCTAATTGCTTTAATGTTTCAAGTAGGTTATAATATGTCTTGTTAGGTATTGCCATTTCTTTTTACTTTATTTTGTGAGTTCAAATCTGTTTCATAACTTAACCAAGTCAAACATTCTAACAAGTTAAGCCTTGTAATACTTTCTAATTTACTAATATCTTCTCCGCACAACCTGTGCATTACTCCAAACCATCCCCATTTAGAAGCAAAGTCATCACTTGCTATTGCGTCTTCGTTTCCTTCAGCCGCTCCATCAAATATAATGGCAAAATCTCGTTGAATACCTTCGCGAAAGTGTAAAAAAAAACCAATGCACTTTGCACTTGTTCTGCTGACATCTGTTTCATCTCCTCTGCTCTGAGCCGAATATCTCCATCATACGCATCAATTATATAAACCTCGTTCTTCTTTAGTTTTACAGGACGATAGAGTACAGCCATCAACTCAGGAAGATTTGTTTCTATTCCGTTCTTAATGAACTGCTCAATGTCTGCATACTCCCCTAAAGTAATTGAATCTAAGTCAGGATGGAATCCATACTCAACTCCGTTAATCTCAATTATCCTTTTTAGCTTTGTATCTTGCTTTGCTTGAAGTTCCCCAACCTTACTCATTATTACTGCAACATCAGACAAAGATAATTCCTTAACCAACCGTCTTGGAATATCTGACAAAGCTGCTATTGTTTCTTCAGCTTCTTCAGTCTTTGTACCTGTTTCAAAATCGATTAATGAAAGCCACGTTTCTAATGTAACATCTGACCAATCGTTAATTAGACTGAACGATTCTACCTTTCCTTCTTTTTTAATTTTAACTTTCATACACTATATAATAGAAATTTATTGTTTTTAGTTTACTGCACAAAGTATCTTCCTGCGTTTGGATTGTCTAGGTGGTATATAACATTATAACGAATACCATCAATAGCGTGATTCCAATTATCTACATATAGCTTAGATCCCTTGTCAGCATATACATAGTTGTTTAACTCTTTAGCTATGTTAGTTGATTCAGGGGTAACGATAATCTCATAGTCTTGCATCCTAGTTATACCACTTTCAATAGTACCTTTCTTAACTGCCTTGATATTTACTCCTTGATGTCTTAGGTCTTCAATAAGTCTAGGTTCAGCACTATCAGCTATTATCAGGCTTGTGCCTACTTTATCAAGAACTATCTTTGCGAGTTCGTGCGACTTCAATCCATTCCTGTAGATATGTTCCTTTAAGTATATCTTCTTATGCTTCTTATCTATAGCTACTTCAGTTAAGGAGTCAGGGTCTACACTAAAACCGAAATCCATTCCACAAGAAGTTTGAAGTCCATTAGGATTAAATTCTCCTATGCTCCAGTTCTCAAATACCACTCCTTCAGCTTTCGCTAACCACCCTCCAAGTATTTTATGCTGATACTTTTTAAAGTTATTGTGCTTTATGCTCTTAATACGTTCTAGGAAGCTCTGTGAGAGGTTTACTTCATTATCCTTGTATGTACTATGTATATAGCATACATTGTCTTTAACGCCATTAAAACCACCTTCAACTCCTTTATCCTCAAAAAATCGTTTATATATCCAATGTTCCTTAGTTGTTGGGTTTAATATTAAGACAACTCTATTCTGTATATTCTTTTCTCTAATACTAAGGTCTATTGTATCAAAGATGTTTTCATCTACAAGTTCTTCAGCTTCGTCTAATATCCAAGTGTTAATACCTTGCAAAGACTTTAGACTTGCTGTTTGATTCCCTGCTGACGTCTTAATACCTCTAAAAAGTATTTCTGATTTGTTAGCTGTATTTACTACTTCAGACTTGTTTACACTAAACGTATTTTCATATCCAAGCAACCCTATCTTTTCTAGGAATTCAGGAATGATTGACAAGTGAGCTGAAGTCATAGTATAACGTGTGAATAGAATACGGACGTTCCTAGACATAGTTAAGAGTGTAAGAAAGACTGTAACTGCAAAAGACTTTCCTGAACCCCTACCTCCTGTTATAATAAAGTATCTAGCATCTGACTTAAATAGTGCTGTGTATTTGTCGCTAAGATTCAGAACTAATAAAGTTTATTAAAGGTACGTTAAGACTTTCGTCATTAGTTGTTACATCAACTCTTTGTTGTGGTTTACCATAGAAGTATTCAAAGTAAAGCTTGACTGCCCATTGTTGTTTCTTCTCCATACCCTCTTGTAGAGCTTCTAAAGCAATACCACTCATTGGAGTAAGATGTTCAATTAACTTCTGTTCTTCCCCTTTACCTTTGCGACCTCCTTTGTTTCCTACAGTTCCTTTATTGTTTCGTCTTCCGTCTTCCATAGTATTTTATTTAGAATCAGTTTAAATTAGTTAACTGATGTAGTATATAATAGAAATTATTCAAATTCATTTGGCAGCATAAGTCTTATACCCAGGTCAGTCATTGCCCACATTCTTATTTGGTCTGCGTATATCTCAAAAGCTTTGCTATCCATTCTTGCTGTAGACTTAACTACTTGTACTCCTATTACCTTATCGTTTAGTTCTATGCTTTCCCATTGAGTAGAGAACTTTAATTTTAATAGGTCGTGAATTTCGTCAGGGTAGTAGCCTGTATCATTTGATAGTGGCTGAACGATACAACTCCAATAATAGTTATTCTGCATATTGCTTCTTGTGTTTCTTTGTTTCTTTACATCTACTAAGTAGTCATTTCCTAATTCCTTTAAATAGTGTATCAGGGTTTGCTTGTCCTTATCACATTTGATTACGAACTTCATTAATCTATTATAACTAAGTCCCTTCCTTCATTAGCAGCTATTCTTATTATTGTCTTAAATAGTTTCTTTCTTTCTAGCTGAGTATCTAACCATATAAACTGAGTGTCTATCATACCTTCTAAAGTTAATTGAATACCGAATCTAGTTCCTTTGTTTTCTCCTTCCTTGTAACCGTACTTCTTTACAATTCCTTTCCAACTAACTAATTCAATTGTATCTTTCATCTCTTTAATTTATCTAATTCAAATTCTAGGTGGTTAATTGCTTTTTGTATACATTCAATAGGACTGTCGTGTTTCTTTTCAGCTCTCAGTAAGTAAGTAACTGCTGTTCCGACATTGTAGCTAAGTTCAAAGTCTTCTATTACTTTCCTTGCTTCAATCTTATAACGCTTTCCTATGTAGTAGCTTGGTATTCTATTATCTTTCATTTTTTGTCTTTCTAAAGTTATGCTAGTTGTTTGTTCAATTGGTACAGGGTGTACCTTTCTCCTTTTCTTTTTCATACTTAAAAAGTCATAATAGTTTTTATCTTTCATTATCTTGTATTTCATCTGTTAAGTCTTTCTCAGTTAGTGGTTCTAACTTTTCCATATTCCATAAGAACTTTTCCTTAGTTCTGTTTCTTACCCTTGATTCTAGTATGCTCATTAGAATAACCACAAAGAAAAAGATTGCTATAAAGATTCCGAGTACTGTAAATATTATCATTTCGTTAAAAGTTTTAGTAATTGACTTGATGTATAGATTCTATCCTCTCCTGAGTAGTTATTGTATATCATAGTAAAATTGTCGTTTTGCCAAGTCCACAAAGACCTGACATTCTTTTTAATGTTATCCCTTAGAATCCATTTTATTGTTGAGTACGTACGTTCTTCTTCTTTCATAATCTTTATTTAAGTTAGTCGTATTGGGGAGCATCTGACAACTCCCCTTTACTTACTCGGACTGAATTTAAATGCTTTTAGGTCTTACCCTGTATTTTTTTTAATTTAGTTTAAACCGAGTATTCTTTATATATCTTTTTTATTCCATCAAAACAAGCTGCTATGCAAGAACCACAATTAGTCCTTACTGAGTAACTAGTGTTATGTAGTGTATTGTAAATCTCTATCATTTTCTTCTTTGCTGTTTGGTCTTTCGCTCTTCCTGTTTTTAAGTCCTCCCAAAGTAATATTACTTCTTCTATTATTTCTTCAGGTATATCTTTATTCTTTTGTATCTCTGTAGTCTTTAACCAATACTTCTTAGGACATTCTTGGGTTGCTATCCTTGCTTTCACTTTCATAAAGCAGATACAAATTTTACAGTTACCTAATAGACTTGAGTAGTATACACAACCTTTGCAGACTTCTATCCTGTCTTCATATATCTCTTTAGGTACAAAGAACTTATTCACTTAGCTTATTTTTTAGTTGTACTCTTACTTTGTCTATTGTTGTGAAAAGACTGTTCCTACTTATTCCTGTCTTCTTTGCCAGGCTGTCTAACGTGTTGTTCTCGTGGTAGTACAATTGAAAGACCTTAGTATCATACCAAGAGAAGCTTTCTAAGGCTTTATCTATCTGTTCTAGGCTAGTCCATTGGTAATCGTCTGTTATTTCATTAGGAAGGTTGTAAAGGTGCTTAGAAGGGATTGTTTCCCCCGTTTCCATTTCATCATAAGTAACTGCACTTGTTAAACTATCAATATGAGTGTAATACTTTTTGTACTTGTAATAGTAATTACTTCTAGGACTTGTTAATGCACGTCTTAAAGCTACTGCTCCATATCTTGTTACTCCATCTATTCCGTCCTTATCGTATATAGCTTTTAATGTTTCAGGATTCATCTGTAAGAAATAAAGCATTAATTCTTGTACTGCTTCATTAACTTCATTTTCATCTGATGTCAGTCCATAAGCCATAGTCCTGAACTTATCTGATAGCTTAGCTATCTTATTATAGATGTCTTCCATTATTCTTTTATAGTTTCTATTCCATCAATCTTGCTAACTGTATCTTCTAATAACCTATCTAAAAGTATTCCGTATGACCTTACTTTTGCTGCGTTCTTCTTATTTTCAACTCCCGCGAAAAACCCGTTAGTTGCTACTGATAGGTTTATAGGTATAATCATTATCCAATCCCAAAAGTTATCCTCCCTTGTTCCTGTTCCGTATGCGTTATGATATTCTAAAATAACAGATACAACTTCTAAGTAGTTTTCGTAACGACTTAATGTACTTACATCCTTTGCGAACTCTTTACACATTGTAATGTAAGTTTCTAATATTATTCTGTGTTCTTCATTTGCGTATATCGGTTCTGTCATACGACAAAGATAATAAAAATGTTACTCAATTCCTTTTTCTTCTTTTAAGTTTTCAACAAGGTTTTTATAATAACTTATCTTTTCTACATATTCTGCACTAGATATTTTTAATGTAGTCCTTGATAA
>Ga0307987_1001476_pt1 | contig 12886 bp, 15 predicted proteins | sample EllFjometagen181_FD_203157 | JGI IMG/M metagenome (GOLD analysis project Ga0307987, IMG submission 203157) | Marine microbial communities from Ellis Fjord, Antarctic Ocean - #181 | ecosystem: Environmental > Aquatic > Marine > Unclassified | place: Southern Ocean | collected 2014-10-08
TCGCTAAATCTAAAGAAGCATTAAAGAAACAGACTAAAAAAGCACCTAAGCAAACATCTAAAAAGGAATCTAAGTTTAGCATGGCGGGACCAGAAGATGCTGGATTTAGAGAAGGTGATAGAGCTGATGATCCTAATAATCCAGCCGGATTTAAAGGATTAGAATTTCCTGAATACGTGCAATTAATTAAAAAGTTAACTGGACGGTTTCCTAGTATAAAGAAAAACTTAAAAGGAGCCGCTGGTTTATTTTCAGTTGTTGAAGGTGCTCCAAATTCAGGAAAGATAGCACTACTCCAGGCTTTATTTAATCTTAAGGAAGGTTCTAGTGAGCAGGATATTGCTTTAATTGAAATGGTAATTGCTCATGAGATAGGGCATTTAATTGATTCATTACCCGGAAGTAAAATGAAGAGGGGTAATATATTAGGTCATATATCTGCATCTGAGGAGGTTTATCGTAAATCATTATTAGGCAAGGACTCTAAAAACCCAACCGTGCTATCTCCAAAGGACCGAGCCAGACTAAAACGTGAAGGAGAGAAACAATTAAAAGATGAGTTTGATGTTCTAGCAGAAGAGATTATTATTGAGATAGTAGAAACTGAGCCTATATATGCTGAAAATGGGCTTACTGTTGATGATATACTTAAAATCTGGAGAGACACAGAGGCCAGAACCAAGTATCCTGACATATACGAATACATAACAACCCTTAATAGTAGCCAGAAAGCTAAGATAATGCGTAAGGCTATGAAGGGTATCGTTGATGAGGTGATGGCTGAGAAGTTTAATAAACGGATTGTAGGAGAAAAGAGAACTACACGACTAGTTAGTAAAAACAAAAAAGGTGAATATATTAGAGATCCAAAAGCTATTAATAAACGCTTTAAGGAGTTATTGGTGGAAGAGATAAGAAAAAGACAACTATTCTCTAATGAAACCATAATGCAGGAGCTGAAGGACCTTACAAGGTGGTGGCATCCATTTAATGAGTCTAAAAATTCAGGATATACAAAATATAGGCACAGACCTGCTGAATTATATGCTGATGCGGTAAGTGTATTGCTTAATTCTCCTAATGAACTTGCAAAAAGAGCACCTGAATTTATGAGAGCCTTCTTTAACTGGTTTGATGTTAGAGCAGATGCTCAGGGAGCTTATAATGAAATTCAGGAGCTTATTACTGATGGTAAAATATCAAGTACTAGAAAAGCTAATATCCATGCAGGTTTTGTAGAAGGGGCTAAAAAAAGGTTAGAAGCAGCTGAAGAGAGGCTTGCCCAAATTAAGATATGGCCTACTATAATGAATGCATTGGTTTCTAGGAACTACACATTATTATCTAAATTAAGCACTAAGCTGTCTCTTGGTGATCATATGACACAAAAACAGACTGTTAGGAATACAATAGAGCAGATGGCTTATCTAAAAGAGATGTCTGCTGTATTCTTAAAGGAAGTTAATGATAATATACTAAACAGAGCTAACAAAGCTGGAATTAATACAGCGGATCTTGGTGAACTTGCTATGCATAACAGAGTTCTTAGTCCAACTGATAGAGGTGAACTTGCTAATCCTCATGGAATGCAAGCGACTTTTGCAGCTAGGGCTATAGAGGATATTTTAAAACTATACACTCCTGAGCAAATTGATTTAATGAATGAATTACTTATGGATTTCCATAATCAAGTATGGGGATACATGAAAGCGGCATATAACGCTGGGATTATAAGCGATAAAGTTTGGAAAGAAAAGTTCTTACCTAATAAAGATACTTATGTTACTTTCCAAAATGTTAACTATATCACGACTGAGAAGGTAGCGGCTGTTACTCCAAAAAGTGAAGGAACATTAGGAAGCATAGAAAATCCTCTTTATTCTACTGTGGCTAAGGTTATAGCTATGATTGAGCTAACTAAGAAGCAAGAAGCATGGAATGCTGTTAAAGCGGCTATTCTTGAGCATGAGCCTGATTCTATTAAAGAGATTAAAATTAAAAAAGGAGTAGTACCTTACGCAGGACATGGTAATGCAATACTATCTGTTTATGAAAATGGTAAATTAGTGAATTATATTGTCCCTGACTGGATAGCAACTGTTTTTATATACCCTGCAATGAATAAATCGGTAAGGGTGATATTCACTTACATAATTCCATTTATTCCATTTAAAAGGTTCTTTAATCCAGTGGTAACTACATATAATCCAGGATGGTGGTTATATTCTAACTTGATACGAGATAATGCCAGAAGTATGTTAAATGTATCTACGATACTAAGTAATTACACTGATATTTCTCCTAGAAAATTAGCTTTAATGCCTTTCGTTGATTATTTACCAGCATTCTTTAAAGGCTTTCATACTGGATATAAGTATGTTACTGGTGATTGGAATGACCAGATAAGAGCAACACTTAAAGAAGGCTCTATATTTGCTGACTCATATGATAGATTTGATGTAAAAACTGGTGATGATTTATTACGCCCTGTTTTAATATCATTAGGATTGATTGATAAGAAATCAATGTTAAGAGCTAAATTAGAGGGTATAAAAAACCCAGCAACTCTAAACTTATTTCAAGGAGCCATTACCGCAGCTAAATATGCTGCAATGCCTATAACATTACCATTAAAGTTAATGAAGGGTGTAGGTACTATATTTGAGGTATCAAGTAAGTTTGCAGGAAGAGAAGTTTTAGAGAAGTATATAAAAGATCCTGATGCTGTTGCATTCTTTACACGAAATTATATCTCAACTCCTAACGGTAGGGATAAAGGTGAGTTTACTACGGCTATAGACAGTATGGTTCCATTCCAGAATATGATTACTCAGTCATTAAGAACAGGGGCGGAAATGGGAGGTAGTAAAAAAACCGCTAAGACATATTGGATATTACAAGCTGTTACTGCTGCATTACCTGCGATTGCAATGGGAATTATAGGGTCTATGATTTATGTATTAAAAGCTTTCTATGATGAGGATGAGATAGCGGATGATCCAATACTTAAGGCTTTATATGAATACTCAGAACAGTATCAGAAAATATCCTATTATGATAGGTATAATTACTTATGTGTAATCAAAGGAAAAACAGAGGATGGTGATCCTATATATATCCGTGTACAGTTAGGTGAGGAAATGAAGTTAGTGTATTCAACTATTCAATGGATGGTAGAGAGTATAATAACCGGTGATGTTAAAGGGTATAAAAATCTAATTAATGTTGGGGTAGGGTTAACTCCATCAATATCTCCGGTGATTGAAATTGCAGGAGGATGGAAAACATACTCACTGGATAAGAGAAGTCCTATTGATTCTTTCTATGGGAATAAGGTTGTTCCCGATAAAGAAATGGACGCTGGTATTAAAGATTCATTTCCATACATGATAAAATGGACAATGGATAAGGCTGGACTAAGGCCTGTTGTGAAAATGATATACACAAACCCTTTAAAGGCTAATAGTGAAGAGTACAGGATTAACAATATGCCTTATATAAGTAGGATAATTAAAGTTGGAGGAGCCGGAGAAAGAGAAATTAATCAATGGACTGCATCTCAGGTGACTAAAGAAGAGGCTCAGAAGTCTGTATGGTTAAAGAAAGCTACAATTAAAGCTGTTGGTGCATTAAGAAAAGAGGGAGCCATTGACGATATAGTAGTACGTAAGGAAATGGCATTAACAATAGCTCTAGCCTTTGCCAATAAATATCCTGATGATGCTTTAGATTTTGCTAAATCACAAAGAATTGTTAATACTTATATGGATCTTAGTGTGTCGGGGTTGTATCATAACATAATCACTCCGATGATGTTTAGAACTACTAAGGAAAAAGTAGCTATTCTATTATGGAACAGGAAATGGAAAAGTCCTGCTGAGATGGATAAGTTAATGGATTATATGAAGGAAAGGGGAATTATTTCAGCTGCTTTATTCAGGGAATATTACCTAGAGGAAAATTCAATTTATAATCCCAAAAGTAATAAGGATTTACCTCCGAAAGCAAAACCATTAAATGATGATCCTGATTTCGGAGACTTTGAGGATGGGTTTGCAAAGGAGCCTGACTTCGGAGATAAATAATCTATTCCAATGACTCGAATAATCCCTCTATCTTCTCGGTAATAGCATCAAAACCCTCCAACTCTTCATCACCGAGGGTTTTGTTGACTAACCTATTAAGCTGGCTTATATCACGATGAATCCTGTTAAACTTTTGTTTTATACCATGCCTGAGACCCTGCTTGGTCATTTTTAGAATTATATTTTCCTGAAGGGACGCTAGAATAAAAAGTTTATTCACCGCTTTTGAAATTTCTATGTCGGGTTTATTCATTAATCATTTCAGTTAAGTGTACTATACCTTTACCTGTAATTAGTGTAACATAGAATGATCTTCCATTAGCACTATCAATTTTATAATCAAATAGACCATTATCAATATACTTTTGGTAAGGCTTATGTGATCCCATTACATATTTATATTTCTTTAACCATGCGTATAGAGTGTTCCTTCCCATATTAAATAATGCGGATACCTGAGATACAGTTGAGAGTTTATTACTATTAGAGATGGTTTCGTAGGCCTCTACCTTAGGCTTACTCTGCTCTATTAGCAGAGTCTGTTCTTCGATTTGTTTAGCTTGCTCACCAGCAAGTAAAAGAGCCTCTGAGAAAGTTTGTGGTAAATCGAGGGCCGATTCCATTTTCTCAACAAAATCAATAATAGCATACCTAGTTTTAGCATCATATCTGGCTCCCATTTGTAACCAACCTTTCTTACCCATCTGATACATAGGTTGTTTTTGGCCTCTATCATTCACATAATCTGACTGAGCAAATATGCTCAGTGAGATAGCCTCCCCTAGTTTACTCATCTCGTCTCTAATATCTCTCAATATTTCTGAATGTCGTTTTCCTGTTATCTCAGCCATTTGTAAACTTGTGTAGGTATCACCTGACACTTTAATTAATCCTTTCATAATATATAAGGTATAAAGTTAAAATTAAATTACAAAAATACAACAATATTACAAGCAACCAAACAAAATAGTAAAAATAAATAATAAAAAAATAATTGTAAAGTAGTTCAAGTGTAAACTATTTTACATATATTTGCAGAAAATATTTATTAAACTTAATATCAATTGTTTATGAAGACTCCAAAGTTAAGCCTTGTTTATGACAGGAGAAAAGATGGTAAGGGTAGATTAGAAATAAAGGTCTACTTCCCAGACGTAGTGAAACAGGTATATGTACCCACTAAAGTATATGTAGAGGAGAGATATTTCGATACCGATTTAAACATGGTGAGCCCGGATGTTCCTAATTACAAAAATATCAATATCTCAATTAAATTAGCCATGCATGAGGTAAAGGAAATTATTTCGGAAATTCAGGATGAGAACCCTAGAATTATAATTCCTAAAGATTTCTCTTACCTTTACAAGAGAAAAAAATACAAGGAGAAATCAACCGACAATACCCCGGATGATTTTATAAAGTTCTACCAATCAGAATTAGATGCCGCAGTAGAATTAAGTCCATCAACTAAAACATCGTATGTTGCCACACTTACTCTTCTTAAGAAGTACAAACCGTACCTAACTTTCGAGGAGATGGATTATGAGTTAGCTTTAGGCTTCGATAGATGGTTAAGGGGTAAGTATAAAAACCTCAACACTATCAAGAAACATATGATGGTATTAAAAAGATTTATCCATATGGCTCTTAAACTTAAGCATTTAGAGTATGAGACATATAATAGCTTTATTTTGTTTACACCAACATCACAGGCGGTCAATAAGGATTTCCTTACAAAGTCTGAGATTGAGAGCATTATAAAACTTAAGTACGAAAAAGGAACTAAGAAATATGATGTTAAAAACATGTTCCTGTTCGCTTACTATTCAGCCCTTAGAGTTTCTGATTTACTAGAGTTAGATACATCCCAGTTCTTGAAAGAGGGGAATAGTTTATTTTTGATTAAAACCATTTATAAACTAAGACGTTTCAACAGGGAGATTAAAATTAACCTTAGCAAGGTTTTTGATGGCAAAGGGACTATTCTAATCAAACCGTACCTAAAAGATTGTGAGGGGCTTATTTTTGGTGCCTACACCTCAAATAGTACATACCCGATACTTAAAGCTATCATCAAAGAAGCTGGTATTACCAAAACCGTTTCTTTTCATACCGCTAGGCATTCATCATTAACCGCCATAGCAGCATCTAGTGGTAATGTTTTTACAGTTATGACTCATGGAGGGTTGACTAACTCAAAAACTGCTGAGAAGTATATTCATTTAGGGGAAGGATTTGATGATGAATAAAGTAACTCCCTTCAGTAACGGTACAGAGTTTATGGGATGGCAGGATCATAACTGTATGCAATGTTCTCAGTATGAATCTGTATCTAGGGTTCGTAGTAACGCTAAATGTAAACTAGCTTTTGATATTGACTTTGCTTCTATTACTGACGGGACTATACCCATCTCAACAGCTAATTGGATTGGTTATAATAATGTATTAAATTGGGATTGTAACATGAGAAATATACCTTTCGGGGTAGCTAAATTTGATAGCAATGTATTTAACCAACTAAAATTATTTTAAATGGAATACACAATGTTTATTACGAAGCCCACAAATCGTTTTTACGTTTGTGGGTAGTTCACTGACTTTAGATGATGAAAATATATTAAAGGAAATTAAAGAACTAAGCAAATGACTACATGGGCTCAATTAGAGGACTATTTACTTGCGAGACGTAATTTTGGTAAGGCAGGAAAAACTAAGGAGTTACGATGGAAAGGATTACTACTGGAATGCAATATCCATAGAGGTAAAGATATTCCTGAGTATAAGCGTAACGCGTTACTAACGTATATCGAGAGGTGTGAATTTTTTTTAGATTAATGGTAATAGTAAGCTAAAATTAATTATATTTGCAGCAAAAGAAACGTAGGGAATTTCACAAGACATATTTCAAAGGCTACTGAGCACTCCGAAATCCTACGTTTCGCGCTTGGTACGCCTTTTTTTTATAACCATATATTATGAACTTTCAATATTATTCAAATTCAGCACATTCTCCTAACCCTTTAGGTTTTGTTGATATAAATAAGTTCTGGAAGGCAATCAGTGACCCTAAACAAGAAACAAAGGATCTTTTATCTAAGATTAGGGATGCAAGTAAATTAGGAGATAAGAAGCTTAAAGCCACACTAAAACAACATCTATACAGCTTTACTCCATGCGTTCATGTTAAGGCTAGGAGGGCTTATGATGATATCATTAAATTCACAGGCATAACAGTTCTTGATTTTGATAAGATAGGGTATGCAGCTGAGTTTAAAAATTTCCTTTTTCATACATATGGTAGCGTGATTGGTGCATGGTTATCACCTTCAGGACTAGGTGTTAAAGCATTTGTGAAAATCCCAGTTGTGAATAAAATAGAGGAATATAAAAAATACTTCTACGGATTAGCATCTGAAATGGAAATTTATAAAGGTTTTGATGCTACTACTCAAAACGCTGTATTACCATTGTTTATTGGATATGACAAGGATGTGTTAGTTAGGGATGATTATACTACATGGAATATTAAAGGTAGCAAGATAGGCTCATTCGACAGTAGTAAGGTGGTGAGTGTGCCTGCTATCGATGTTAGTAATAATAAAAAAGCTTGGGTAGTTAATTGGTTTAAGAATAAAATTAATGATATAGTTACCGATGGTCATCCGCAGCTTAGAGACAGTTCTGTTGCTTTAGGAGGATACGTTGGAAGTGGATATATAAATTATATCGAAGCTTTACAGTTAGTATTCAGTTTAATAGATAGTAATGATTACCTGCAAAAAGGTGTGAGTGGATACAAAAAAACAGCGGAACAAGCTTTAAAAATGGGGACAACAAAACCTTTAACGTTTAATTAAAAAATAGATATATGATTTATAAAGCAAAAAAGATCACTAACTATGTTCAGATTAACAATGAAATGTTAAAAGACCCCAAATTGTCTGCTAAAGCCAAAGGTCTGTTATGTTACATTTTATCACTTCCTGATGATTGGGTTATACGTAAGGTTGAGCTTTCAAAACACTTCACAGACGGCAAAGACAGTATTAATTCAGGATTTAATGAATTAATTAAGACCGGATACGTAATATCCGCTGGGCGTATTAGAAGCGAAAAAGGGCAATTGTTTGATTATGAGTACTTAGTGTACGAAATATCAATTCATAGTAATAACTTCAATGCGGTTTATCCGAACTCGGAAAAACCTACACAGGTAAATCCTACACAGGTTAAGCCGCAACTACTAATAAAAGAAGATACAAAAGAAAGAGTTACTAAGGATATATATAAATATAAAAATCAAAAATTATTTTATAAAGAACAGTTATTGATTTCAACTGATTTTAAAAAAGAATACAGTACTTTTATCGATATTTTATTCGGGGAAAATGATATGGGTATTATTCTTGACAATATATTGGGACTAGAACTACAGGTTGATTACAACCAATTCACCAAACTGTTTGCTGTAAAACAGGAATATAAAAAAAGTATAGCTGAAGCATTAATGGGGATTGAGAATGTAAAAAAGTATACAAAAGGGAGAAAATCTTTATATACTATAATTCGTAAATGGTTAAAAAGTGAGTTTTAATGAATGAAAACATAAGAAAATTTATAAGGGATGATGTTGATGTTAATTCAATAACAGACCCTATTGAAGACACTAGATCCGAGAGTGACAAGATGGATGACCTGTTACAAAAAAGTTTTATTAGCCTAAGTGACAATTATCCAAAGCCACCATCGTATCTAAGTATCAGGGATGAGTTTGCTGGTGATATAATACCGATATTTACTCCAGGTAACATATCTGCCATAACAGGCAAGGCTAAGGCTAAGAAATCCTTTGTACAGACTATGTTTACCGCGGCAACAAGCATGAATGGAGCACTTAATAGCAGGATAATAGCTGACTTGCCGGAGGGGAAAGAGATGGTTATTTTATTTGATACTGAGCAAAGCAAATACGCAGTTTACAGAGTTACAAACAGGGTTAAGAAACTAACCAATGGTAATGATGAAAATTTTGTTGCATTCAGCTTGAGGGGGATGGATACCGATGAGATTATAGCGTTAATGAATCATGTTGTAGATAAATTTCAAAATATTGGAGTTATATACATTGATCAAATAGCTGACTTAACACGATCAATTAATGACGAAAAAGAAGCCGTTAAAATAGTTAAGTGGTTGGAAAAAATGTCTAATGATTATGATTTACACATATGCTGTGTGATCCATCAAAACAAAGGTGATGGGTATGCTACGGGATGGCTTGGAAGCCAAATAATGAAAAAAGCTGAAACAATCATTAGCGTTGAAAAGGAAGAGCAAAATAAAGATATATCACATGTTAGACCTGAGAGATCGAGAGGAAGAGAATTTGAACCATTTTCTATAATTATCGATAACGAAGGTATGCCTAAAATGATAGGTACTCAAGAAACAGCCCAGTATAATACTGAATTGTCCATCTAAATAAATCAATAATTATGACCAATTTTTCAGAATTAACTCCAGAGCAATTAGCTAGAAAGATGAGAGCTCTAAACGTAAAGTTACTTAAAAAACCTACGAAAGAAGAAACCTTGTGGTATGAGTTCGCCAGCAAGAACCAGGGTTTTGAGTTCCTTGACAAAGAATCAGGAAAAACATTATCTAAATTAGATTTCTTTGTTACAAACCATAATCGACCAACTATACTTAACTTGGCAAGTCAAAATCTATTACACGATTGGAGGAGGGTCGTTAAGGTGGGCTGGACCACTATTGATATTGGAATGGATGTTATGGGAGCTGTACTAACCGAGGACCTTCCTGTATATAATAAAGCTAAAAAAAGGAGGAAAAGATGATTCCAGGCTTCAAAAAATTATCTGTTAATGAGAGGGATACAACTAAGCCATCTAAACCTAAAGGTAAGAACATAACACCATTAAAATGTGTTGAGTCCTGGTGCGGTTATGAGTGGGAGGTTAACTATCCCATTGCCCAAGCTATGAAAGATAATAAAATAACCGTTAGAAGGATGATGTGGGCAGAAGGATTAAAAGAAAAAGAAATCACAACATTCACAGTAAAATGCCCTTTATGTGGAGGAGAAAATGTAAAATTTAATTAAAAAAAATGCCAAATGAAAAAAAAAGAAGAAGTACTAGTAATTGATCCTAATAACGTTCCTGAGTTCATCACGGCTCAAAAGGAACAGGTAGAATTGGTAAAAGCAAATCCTTTTATCGAAATCACAAATACTAAAACACATGAGCAGGCTAAAGTTAATAGAACTGCTCTAAGAAGTGGTAGGGTTAAAATTCAAGGAGCCGAGAGAATTATAGCTTCTAAAATCAGGCAGTTCCGGGATAAGGTAAAGATTAAGGCAGCTTCATTAGTTGATATATCGATAGTAGCGGAGACAAAACAACAGTTAGAACTTGACAGGTATGAGCAAGTTAAGAAAGAAAGAAAGGCTGAAAAAGAAAGAATTAAAAAGCAGCAAGTTGAGGCATGGATAAAGAAATCATCCGAAATACTTGATATACTTGTTTCTATTTCCAAAGTAGAAACTGTGGATGAGGTAGTAGAGATACAGAAGCATATTAACTCCCTAGTGGTTAACAAGACTGTGTATGGTGATTATTTGCTTGTAGCGGAGCAGAACCTCGCTCAAGTGAAAGAAGTCGCTCAGAGGCGTTATAATGGCTTAATTGAATTAGAACAGAAAGCTGAAGAGCAAAAGGTTAATGATTTAGTTAATGCCAGAGTAGCTTATCGTAAATTATTTCATAAAGAAGCTTCAGAAGCTCTTGAAGCAGAGACTATTAATAACATGATTAAAAAACAGCATCAGCAAGATAAAGATAAATTAGAGGCTATTGCTAAAAAGGAAATTGAAGACAAGGTCGAGAAGAGTGTTCCAATAAAACTTACCGAAGGGAGAAGTGTGCCGCAAGGACCACCCAAAGAAAAACCTAATGAAATATCACAGGTAGAAATAGAGTCCGTTCAAATGTGGATAAGTGATCTAAAGAGACTAAGAGATTACAGGCCAATAAACATTAATGACATTAACATGTCTGAAGATATTAATAAAGTAGTGGGTCTGTTAGATGAGTCAGTAAAGGTTATGCAAAAGTATCAATTTTAAACCAAAAAACCACTATTTACAATATGGGCTTGATATTGTCATTTTTTATACCGTATATTTGCAATCAATAAAGTTTAAACTAAATTTATAGCTATGAAAAAGTTCCTTTTATTATTAGTTTCGTTAGCGTTTCTGTTTTCAGGAGCAATAGCACAAACATCGTTCAAGACCTCAGGGGGATTGACGTATGACACATTAACGGATGGAGAAACTCTTTATCTGACTTTGAGTCCAATTATCAACACTAATAAAACAGTTGGTGTAATTGCATATGCGGATACCTTGTCGGGAACCGCGACAGTAACAGCACAAGTACAAGTATGGTTATCAAATGAAACAGGATGGGCAGGTTTAGGCTCAGCTACAGCGATGATTACAGCAGGTAATCTGGCGGAAGTATCAATACCGTTTACTTATAGTGATGCCTATTTCTTTAAATATAGAGTTAAGTTCGTACAAACAGGAACCGCATCAACCTTAGTCAAAGCACAGGTTTACTTCAAATATAATTAATAATAAATTATTCATCATAATAATTTTGGTAAAAATGCGAGTGTCTTAGCGGATTCTCGCTTTTTTTATGTATTTTTTTTAAAAATACCTTGTGTACGTCATATACTTAGTGTATATTTGCATTTTAATTTAAACTTTAGCAATGAAAAAGAATATTGAGATACCCGATGAGATTAAAATGGAACTTCAGATACTTGCAGTTAGAGCAGGTAAAAACCTTAAGAAATACATAGAAGATGTGTTAACCGAACTAGTTAAAAAGAACCGAAAATGCAAATAGTAAGATGATCTATGAATATGTGAACTACACACCCACGCTAAAAGGCGATGAGTGAGTTTTACGCTCGTTGTATAAAAATGTAAAGACTATATCTTAAATGTTTACCAACGGGTAGGTATATGAATAGTAACACTACGAATTAATAAACTAAAATTTAAAATAAGATGGATTACAAAATTGAAAATGACAAAGTAAAAGATTTCTTTGAGGTGGTTGATGACCTTGAAAAATTATTAACAGAAAGAATTAGTGATTTGCACAATGTTAAAGGAGGTATGCAAGCAAGACACGCTTATTGCTATTACAGAAGATTACTATGGGATGCAAAATATCTAATGAGAAAGAACCTCAAAGAAATTAAAACGAAAAGTAAGTAGTTTTATTATTTATATACAGTGTTATAAAATAGTTTTAATGTTTTTTAACGCTTACAGCTATGATTAGTTGCGACAAATAACCAGAGATATTAATTAATAAATACTAAAATAAGAGAGCGATGACAGACGAAGAAAAAATTAAAGATTACGATAGATTACAGTATGAATATGCTCAACTTCATCAAAAATATAGAAGATTAAGCGAACGACAACAACCCTCGGAAGCCAAGAACAACCCCGATACTAAGCAATTAATTATAGGTGATGTTAGCGGTAGTTATAGCGTAAATGATATGGATGATGCTTATGATAAAGGTTTTAAAGATGCTATGTTAAAATATAGAGAATAATTACCGCTAACGATTTAAATATGAGTATGTGGGTGTGGCGAAAGTGGTAAACGCAGCCAAAAATGGAGGTTACAATAGATGCCAAGGTTTAATCTCAATGCTGGTTCGATTCCAGCCACTCACATTACTTATAT
>Ga0307987_1001477_pt1 | contig 12879 bp, 10 predicted proteins | sample EllFjometagen181_FD_203157 | JGI IMG/M metagenome (GOLD analysis project Ga0307987, IMG submission 203157) | Marine microbial communities from Ellis Fjord, Antarctic Ocean - #181 | ecosystem: Environmental > Aquatic > Marine > Unclassified | place: Southern Ocean | collected 2014-10-08
ATTCCACCAACTTTTAGCATATCATCTGTCCGCCCGACAAAATGAAAATATCCAGCTTCATCCTGCATGAACTTATCCCCGGTATTGAGATAATCTCCAAGCATCGTCTCTTTCGTCTTTTCATGCTGATTCCAATAAAATGGAGCAGAACTGTCCCCTTTGACAAGTAGGGTGCCTACTTCATTCCGGGAAACATCTTCCATATCTTCATTGACTATCCTGGCTTCATAACCGGGAACGAGCTTGCCAGAACTTCCGGGACAGATATCATCGGGATTGTTGGAAATAAAGATATGTGCCATTTCCGTAGACCCGATACCGTCAATAATGTCAATCCCGAACCGTTCTTTCCACTTTTTAAAAATTATTGCCGGGAGTGCCTCTCCTGCAGAAACGCAGATTCTCACAGATTCCATCGTTCCTTTTTCTTCAAGGAGAGCCGCATACAATGTTGGAACACCAAAAAATATTGTTGGTTTATATTGATTTATCGTTTCAAATACTGCGGTTGGTGTAGGACGGCCCGACAAATATACCGAAGAGGTTCCTACGCTGAATGGAAAAAAGAGTCCGTTGCCCAAACCATAGGCAAAAAAGAGTTTTGCAGCGGAAAAACATATGTCATCCTCCTGAATTTTCAACACATGTTTTGCATAGGTTTCAGAGACATAAACCATGTCATGCTGTAGATGAACCACTCCTTTGGGCTGCCCTGTAGTACCTGAACTGTAGAGCCAGAAGCACTGGTCATCTCGGCTTGTCATCGCCGGTCTAAAATCATGCGGATGAGTTGCGGTCATCAGTTCATTAAGAGAAAGGCACCCGATTGGTGCAGCACCTTTAGCAACGATAATAGTTTGGAGAAATTTAAGTTTTTTGCGTATTGTCAAAATATTTTCCAACAACACTGAATCCACAACCAGGATACGCGCGCGGCAGTCGTTTAAAATATACGCATAATCCTTAGGGCGTAAAAGCGTATTCATGCATACGGGCACTGCTCCAATCTTGATCGCACCGAAAAAAGTTACCGGATAAACTTCAGTATCGTTCAGCAACAAGGCGACACGTTCTTCCATCCGGACCCCCTGGGATTGAAGAGTATTTCCGAATTTGTCGCTCTCTTTTTTGATTTCTGCATATGTATAGGTTCGATTATCACATCTTATAGCGGTCTTCTCGCCGCGCCCTTCTCTGACATGACGATCAAGAAAAAAATCAGCACAGTTGAATATTTCCGGTAAATTGTGTCTGGAAATCATTTTTCACCTCCCAATTAGTTGGACCCAGGATTGTTTTGTTTCAGGGTTATGTTTTTATATATTAAATTAAATTATTAGTCATATTCTGCCTATCCGTATTGCCTTAAAACCTTCAGCAATAGCGGGTTAACAATCTGTTGATAAGTTACATAACTGCATTAGGAATCATCAAAGACAAACTTGGGAAAAGAATTATAGCTGCAAGTACAAGAAAGTCGATGATCAGGAACCAGGCAACACCCTGAAAAATTGATTCCAGCCTAACCGATGAAGGCGACACGGATTTGATAACAAACACATTGAGACCAATGGGTGGTGTAATCAGACCAATTTCTAATAGTTTGATTACTACAACGCCAAACCAGATCAGATTGAGTCCATATCCTTCAATAAGCGGTATCGTAAAAGGAAGGGTCAGCACCAGAATCCCTATGGAATCCAAGATCATACCAAGCGCAAGATAAAGGATCACTACTCCAAGAATGACCACTGGAAATGGAACGCCGGATCCTTGCAGTGTGTCTAACAAAATAGGTGCAATGCGGGTCAGGGAAACAAAGGAGACAAATATTTTTGCACCAATAGCAATCATAAAAATCATGGCTGATTGAAGAACAGTTTCTTTAAGCGACTCAACCAGAGTTGACCAATTTAAACGACCTCGCAAAAATCCGATTAATACTGCAACAGATAAACTAACCGCTGCAGCTTCTGTTGGTGTGAAAATACCCAGGTAGATACCGCCAATTACGATCAACAGAAGCACTCCTGCTGGCCAAGTCTGGCTGACTGCATGTATTCTATCTTTCCGGGTAAATTTAACATCGGAAGAAGGCGCATCATCAGGCTTCACGCGAGCCCAAATAAATGTAGTAACCAGATACCCGCTCAATGAAATCAGACCTGGTAACATCCCTGCCATAAAAAGCAACTTAACGGATTGCTCAGTAAAAATTGCATAAATTACAAACAACAAGCTGGGCGGAATCAACGAACCAAGCGTTCCGCCAGATGCCACGGCACCTGTTGCCAGGCGGGGACTATAACCAAAGCGCAGCATTTCAGGCACAGCAATACGCCCCATTGCTGAAGCGCATGCCACGCTGGATCCTGTGATGGCTGAAAAGCCGCCACAACCAAGGATCGAAGCCATAGCCAAACCACCTGGAATTCGCACCAGGTAGACCCTGAGAGCATCAAAAAGGTCTGTTGTTATGCGGGCATGAAAAGAAACATGCCCAAGACCTATAAAGAGGGGGATCATGCTGAGGGGGTAGTTGTGGACAAAATTATAAGGCGTGGACGCTAATAACGAGAGGGTGGGAGTTAACCCCTGCTGAATTTCAAACGTTCCACCGGGTCTCCATGAGAAAAAAATAAATAGCCCCAGCGAAGCCACTGATCCAAGTGCAAACGCGATCGGAACCCTCAGTATTATTAAACCCAGAACGCTAATAAGTGCCAGACAGGCCAGAAGTGTCGTATCCATATCTACTCCTTAGTTGCTTTTCCGCTTAGGACGTATATCAATTCAATAAATTCCCTGATCAAAAATGCTGAAAGACCCAAGATATAAACAGTATAACCAATCCAGAGAGGAATATAGAGGTCACCATCATAATATTCTCCGGAACCGACAGCATCCATAAAACTTTGAACTCCTGCCCCTAATAAAAGGCTGACAAATAGGATACCAACCAAATGTCCGAGAGCGGAAAGTTTTCGTTTTGAGCCTGCTGTGATCCAGTTCGTGAAAACAGTCACAATGATATGCTTTTTTTGAGCCGAGACCGCTGCTAATGGCAATATAATAACTGCTACCATCATTTCGCCAACCAAGAGGACATCATCGGGTATAATAGAGCGATAAACCCATCGTGATAAAATTGTAACCGTAATAATAAAACATAAAGAGCCAACAGCAACCATTGACAGATTTAAAAACACCGTCTCAGGTCTTGACAGCCTGACAGTGACGTCTTCTTCATGTACTATCGGGTCCATGGAGTTCCCTTTGATTTAATTTCGTTTTCAAATTTACTGACATGATTCAGGTAATCTGCGAGGATTCCTTTTCCATCAACCCCTTGATTAGTAGCTTCGCTTACCCATTCATTGACATACTTGTCCCCGGATGAGATCAATTTTGACCGTTCATTTTCGGAGAGCCTGGTCACCTTAATGGAGTTACCTCCGATTCCAGCGATCATTGCTGCTTTATCGATTTCTTTTTCTTCGATCATCAGCTTGGCAAAATAATCGATAAAATCGAAGCCAACACCGTCAATCACACTTTTTTCAGCATCTGTAAGCCGGGCATAAGAATTTTTGTTCATAAAAACACCAAAAGCCATGTTTTGTCCCCAATCCAGTTCCAGCACGTAATTGGCAACTTCATACTGCTTGAATGCCTTTATCGCATAGTAATAGTTTTGATTGCATTCAATCAGCCCTGAATCCAAAGCCTCATAAACTTTCGATTGAGACATCCTCTGTACGTTGGCCCCAAAATCTGACAATGTTTTACCATAAGGACCCGACCCCCTGAGTTTTATGCCTTTTAGGTCAGACAGTGCGGAAATTGGTTTGGTACTAACTAGCTGAATAGGCCCTGTGGAGTAATTGGTAATATAAACGACTTTGTTTTTTTTGAATTCCTTTTTCAAGGCAGGATTGGATGTGGATAACGCATAAATTGCCCGCATGCCGACCCATACATCAGAGTTATCCACCGGCAGGTCACCAATATTGTAACCTCGCAGTTTTTTGGGAGTAAAAAAACCGATAACAGAACCCATGTCGGCAACGCCGTCACCAACACCCTTTAAAACCGATTTTGTGCCCAACAGAGACTTTCCCCAGTGAAATTCAATCTCTAAAGACCCATTGGATCTTTTTTGGATCTCATCTGCAAACCAAATCAAGGCAATAGCTCTAGAACCTCTATTCGGTCCGATTTCCGCGAACCGCAACGTCTTGGCAAAAATGATAGAGGTGGAAAATGACATGATAAGGATAGCAAGGGTTGCCATGGATAACATTTTTTTAAACTTCATAATACCTCCAATTAGGTTGTGAGTTAATGGATATGGTTTTTTTTCAAAAATTAAACTGTTAAGACCTCTTTGAAAGCTTCATCGGACCCAGAGAACCTTTTTCAACCTGATAAAATTATAAAGAGGTCTTTACAATTTAAATTAATATTACGCTTAAAGTGTAATACCGTGTTTATCCAATAATTCCAAAACTTCAGGATCCTTGTAGTAAACAAGCAGCTTGCCTTTTTCTACACATGGTTCATCATCGATGAAGATATTAGGTTCAACGATGTATTGGTCGAGATGGATACCCGGATTGACGGTTCTGTCCCTGTCCACACTCATGCCTACCGCCGTGTGTAAACCGCCAGCGTGGCGATGAGCTTCCATATGGGTGGGGTCATCAAAGTTAAGGCGTGTCCAGGGATTCAATCCGATCATGAATTCGGCAATATGGTGAGAATCTGGTCCAAACCGGTTAGGTAATTTCTCAAAAAAATCAACAATTTCAGGAGTAGCCCCCTCAATTTTTTTAACCCGACCTTTTTCAATAGTGAATTTAAGCGGATTTTGCAACCTACCACAGAAAGTATGAGCAGCATCGTAATACATTACCCCTTCAGCACTCCACCCCGGCCAAACGCCCACTACACCGAACCCGCCGGCAAAGTTTCCAAATTTATTCATCCAGGAATCAGCACCTTCAGCGAAAGATCCTAACGGGGCAGCTGTTCCATGCCAGCCAACAACATTTTCATCCGGATTAGTGATGTCACCGGAAACATCGGTTCCCTTGTCACAGGTAATATGAATCCGTTTGCCGCTTGTCCATTGTTTGGCGACTTTTTGGCTTACTTTGAAAATAATTTCTGCCGGGAATTTGGCTCCCTTTGATGCAAGCCCCTGGGTGTCTGTAGAGGCATACATACCAATAAATCGTGTATTATAGTTGTTACAGGCATCAAACCGTGCAGTTGTATGACTGATGGTATAATAAAGGGGGGCAAATACGATATCCGCTACTTTCATAGCTTCGGCTACTGCTTTGCTGGGTTCCTGATTAGGTAATTCCTGTGGAGGGATTACTGCTGTGGTAACGGTGGCCCCCACCTGTTGACATACCGAAGAAATGGCTTGTGCATTTCTGAAATCACAATTTGTATCGGTAATAATCAGGACTTCTTCTCCTTTTTTTACATTCCCCCAACTGATGCAACAATTATATGCTCCTTCCATGAGATCTGCAATTTTCATTGGATTGTTTTCCATTTTTTAATTCTCCTTTATGTTTTTGGTTATCAATTGGACGCCCATCCCTTGTTTAAGGATGATGACATCGTTTATAGTTAATGCCCCCTCGAAAAAATTAAGAGCATATACATATTTTAAAAAATTTTCTTATTAAAAGAGCTAATGTTTAAGGTTAGACCTTAGACTACATTATTTAGAACCACTGTCAAGTTTTTTTTTTGATTTAACCAATTTTATTGATAAATATTTATTAACAAATTGAATTTATTACTGAAACTAATATTATCAATATTCGATATTTATTCAAAAATTTAGCTATATAATTAATTGTTTCTTTAAAAGATTTAAAGCCTCGCCTTTACACGCAGATTGTGTCCAACGTCAAAAGCGTTCCTCAAACTCTGTTGACGACAATACAGAAAATACATTACCAAAAGTATCATAAGACAGAATCCAAAAATATTTTAAACCAATCATGCTTTGCTTTCCCGTAGACCTCAACAGAAACCCAATCATCTGCACCACAAATTGTAATGACAATCCTGGTAGAAGCGACTTATTCAATTATATTGGAGATTTGTTGCAATAGAAGATCATTCGGAAATTATTAATAATAATTGTTACAAACGTATAGGATGTTGAACAGCACAAATTTAGTGTCAGGTTATGTTGTTTCATCTCTCCTGACACTTATTTCAAAAAGGCATAGACTATTATGACAGTTTTTTTATATGCAAGGGTTAGCACAATTGAGCAAAATACCGATCTCCAAGAGATCGCACTGAAAAAAGCGTATCCTACCGGAGTTTATCGAGAGGAAAAAAAATCCGGAACCAAGCTTGCGGGCAGGAAAGTCTTAGAGCTTCTTTTGGATATGATTGAGCCTGGTAATAAGTTGGTCGTTTTCCGACTCGATAGGTTAGCCCGGTCGGTTGGAGATCTTGTCGAAATCATAGGTCGTCTCAGGGAAAAATCTGCAAATTTAGAAATCCTCGACCAAAACATTGATACAGGCACTGCGAGTGGAAAAGCCTTCCTTATGATGCTTGGTGTATTCTCAGAATTCGAATCCAATTTGAGATCTGAAAGACAGTTGGCAGGAATAGCCGCTGCAAGAGCCCGTGGAAAGCACCTCGGGAGAAAATCTATACTTTCTGATAAGCAAAAACAGGAGGTCCGGGTTAAATCGGAGACCGGCATAAATCCCACCCGTTTATCAAAGGAGTATGGGGTGTCCAGAGGGACAGTTTACAGCATATTGAAAAACACGGTGCCTGGGCCTGATTTGGTTGAATTCCAAATGGAGTTGCCGGTTGGTGTAAGTTCTTAAATTATTATTGATGGTGGTGCCAAAGAGATACCCGCCCCTGGCGTGTGTGCGGTCTTGCCCAGGCCGATTTCCCGGGAAAAAACCCGGATAAATCATCCTGGACCGATCCGCTACGCTATGTAATAAGATTATTCCGGTGTAATCATACAGAATCTACTATATCTCCAATAAAGAACATTCCGGAAGCTTTTTCCAGAATCAATTATATTTTCACCATAGTTGAATTTTTGAAATATCTTTACAGTTATTAAAAATCTTGATACGAAATCTTTAAACTATATTTTTAAGCTCATCTGATCTGATACCATTCAAATTTACAAGATATACTGATCGGCACAATTAGTTGTTCATGGAGGCTGATACAGTAGAGATCACATTCAAAAAACGCATACTTAGTCGATCCCCAACCCAGGACAGTATCGCTTAAGCCCGGCCGAGGGCATGGAATGAGTAAAAATTCCCGGAAACAAATATTCTGTTTGGCCGGGAATTTTTATAGGATTCTGTGCCTTAACGTGCTGTTGATAGTTGTCAGAGGGAAATGCGGGTTCCAGCTCCGGCCCAGGAAACATCCGAAACCTTTGTTGCCAAGGCCGCAGCCGCTTTGAATCCTGTGCAATGGCTGGGTCGCCATTTTGACACGGTGAAATCCGATACCAGTTTATCTACAACCCGGTTGATAAATTCATCGGAGCTATCGCCGATGTGCATCCCGCCTACAACAGCATGAAATAGCCGGGTGTTGAATTGCCGGGCAACTTCCTCCAGGATGTTGGCCACCCCGGCATGGGCACACCCTAAAAGCACACTTAGGCCTTTTTTACCCTTTATGACCAGGGAAATATCATCCACAAACGGATCCAGTTCCCATTCGCCTTTGTTCTGTCCTGGAACCACAAGGTGTGCAGGTCGGGTCCTGAACAGAGGATCTCTTCGGCTTTCAGGGACTTCTATGGCCCAGACGTTTTCGGTAATTTGGGTCAGTCCATTGATCGGGCGCAGGTCTAATGCGTTGGTGTTCATGTGGCAGCCGATAAAATGGCCTTTGCCGTTCACCAACCGTGTGTGACTATCGGTGACGTCCGGATGGGCCCAGACCGGGATCTCACCTTTGGCTGTCAAAAAACGGGCGACCCCGCCCACATGGTCAAAGTGTCCGTGGCTAAGAACTAAGTGGTCCAATGCTGACAGGTCAAGGCCCAGTTGTTCTGCATTTGAAAAAAGAGAAAAGCCCTGACCGGTATCCATGAGGATATTACCCGGTGCATTTTCAATATAAAGGCTTAGTCCATATTCCCCCTGAAGGTTGGGGAACATCGTTAAATTGTCTACTAATACGGTTAAATCCATAGTTTTTTACCATTGTGAATAAGTTGTTGGGTTTATAAGGACATGGGAGTCCTTTGTTGTTATTTTCATCTCCTGTCGGGGGTTAGCGTACACCCAACAGGTCAGGCAGCCACAAAGACAGGCCCGGGATAAAGGTTACCAGGGCCAGCGCAATCAAGCTGGCAATAATAAAGGGGACGATTTTTATGGAAATCTCCTTAAGTGGTATGTTTGCAATATTACAGGCCACGAAAATATTCAGCCCAATGGGCGGAGTGGCCATGCCAATGGCCAGGTTCATGGTCATAAAAACTCCGAAAACAACCGGGTCCATACCAATTTCACGGATCACAGGAAGCATGATGGGGACAAAGATGAAAAAGGCTGAGGCTGCATCAATAAAACAGCCAGCAAACAAAAAAATTACATTCATCATCACCAGCAAAAGAATTTTGTTTTCTGTAAGGGAAAGTACGGTTTCAGCAATGGCACTGGCAATATGCCCTGTGGTCAAAAACCATGCAAACACACTGGCAAAGGCAATGATAAACATGACCACGGCCGACCCTACAGTGGCGTCGACTAGCAGCTTCCAAAGGTCATTGAGATGGATTTCCCGATAGATAAACATTCCCACCACCAGGCCATAGACAACGGCAACACCGGCTGCTTCGGTGGGGGTGACAAAACCACCGTAGATACCGCCCAGGATAATCACCGGTGTCAAAAGACCCCAGAAGGCATCTTTAAATGCCAGCCATTTTTCCTTCCAGCTGCATTTCGGGTTATGAATCAGGGTGTGCCGTTGCTTGCGGATCAGAATCAGGCTCACGGCAATCAGGACAAGGCCCAGCAGGATACCAGGAATCACACCGGCGATGAACAACCTGCCGATGGATACCTCTGCCAGAACCCCGAATACCACAAAGGCAATACTAGGCGGGATAATAATCCCCACATTGCCGGAAGATGCCATCAGAGCGGCTGCAAAGCCTTTGTCATATCCTGCACTGACCATGGCCGGGATGAGAATGCTGCCAATGGCAGCTACCGTGGCTGGACCTGATCCGGAAATGGCCGCAAAAAAACAGGTCACCACAACCGTTACAATTGCCAGGCCTCCGGTAACATGGCCCACCATGACATTGGCCAGGTTGACCAGTCGTTTGGAGATCCCGGCATATTCCATAATCACCCCGGCCAGGATGAAAAATGGAATGGCCAGAAGAGTGAATTTCCCTAAAGATGCATACATGACCGGCGGAAACATGGACAAAGGGAAATCAAACAACATCAGGCAACTAACAGCGGCAAGCCCGAGAGATACCGAAATGGGAATCCCAAGTATGAGAAATACGAAAAAAACCCCGAACAGGGTCCAGCCCATCATTTTATTCCCCCTTTTGATAGTTTATTGTCAGGGGGGGTGGATTGAATTTCCTTTATCTGACAGCGGCAGCTCTGGACCACCCTGGTTATGACCAGCAGAGAACCAAGGGGAATGGATACTCCGGCCACCCATTCGGGCATGCCCAGGGCAGGGGTCCGCTGTCCGAAAATGACCTGGTTTTTGACCATTTCAATCCCGTACCAAGCCAGGATCAGCAACAGGCCTGTGGTGAGTGTACTGGAAAAATAGATCGTCAGCCTTTTTGCTGAAGGGGGAAACAGGTCCGTGAGCACTGTGAACCCTAAATGGGCACCCCGTTTAAAGGCAACCGAAGCCCCCAGAAAACTATTGTAGACAAAGAGAATCACCATCAACTCCTCTGAAAATGCCCAGGATGCATGGATAAAATACCTTGACAATACATTGCCGAAGTTAATTGCAACCATGATTACGAGGCTGACAACAATCAACATTTCTTCCAACCCGTCAAGCAGCTTCACGTTTCTCTCTCCATATAAAACCCCATGTTTCCGGCAATGCTGCAAATTCTGTCCTGCTGCATTGCCGGCAAGGGTTGTTTTTATTTCTGATACCCAAAGGCGTTGAGTAACTCCATGCCGATGATGGGTTCGTATTGTTCATAAACCGGTTTTGCGGCCTTGCGGAACGCAGCAATGTCTTTGGGAGAAAGGGTTGATACTTTAAGTCCCCTGGCTTTGAACTCCTCTATGAGTGATTCATTTTTTTTCCTTGCCAATTTTTTCTGAAAGGCCATGGCCTCCTGGGCTGAAGCGATAAATATCTGTTTTTCCGTGTCATCCAGTTTTGACCAGAATTGTTTACTGGCACTCATGATAATGGGATCATAGGATGCATTCCAGAGGGTCATAAATTTTTGGACTTCTTGAAGCCTGGCAGAGGCAATTACATCCGGTGGGTTTTCCTGGCCATCCACCGTACCCTGCTGAAGGGCGGCAAATAATTCTCCGAAATTGATGGATGTGGGGTCGGCCCCTAAAGACTTGAACAGAGCGATAAACATTTTAATGGTAGGAACCCTTATCTTTAAGCCTTTGAGATCCTCAGGGCTGGTAATAGCATGGGTGTTATTGGTGACCTGGCGAAAACCCGACTCACCAAAGGCAAGCGGCTGGATTCCGTTTTCCTTTACCAGGTCAAAAAGCATTTCACCTCCAGGACCAGCCAAAGCCTTATCAGCTTCTTCATAGGAAGGAAGCAGCCAGGGCATGAGGGGGACGGTAAAACGCTGGTCAACAATGGTGTAAATAATGGTTGACCTCATGTCAATGTCAGCGGCTCCCATCCTGAGCATTTCAAGACCCTTGATGATGTTGCCGGCAGCCAATTGGTCGCTTGGATAGAGGTCCACCACATATTTTTCCTGGGTACGTTCTTTGATCAGCTCGGCAAATTTCTGGGCGCCTGGATACCAGGTTGAATTTTCAGACACTGCAATGCCGAATTTGAGGTGTTTTGGCCCGGCAACTGCAAAAGCGGGCAAAATAAAAGTTAAACACAAAATCAATAAAAAGGTCTGTTTAAAAAATCGCTGTTCCATCGTAAAATCCTCCATTTTGTTGTTAGTAATCGTATCAATCTGCCCAGTGCCGTTCCACTGAGATGGTTGTCGATGAAAGGCCTTGGGAAAAATGCGCCTCCAATGCCTGGTTGAATTTTTCCACACTCCTTGCCTCAAGGGCGCAAACAAGCCGGATATGCTCGTCTAAAACTTGTGCCATGCGGCCCGGATTCCTCAGGGCCTGCACCCCGCCGTAAAAAATTCGGTCTGTCATCCGGTTGACCACATCAAAAATAATCGGGTTGTAATAAACCTTGTGAAGAAAGAGATGCTGCTGGTTGTCGTATTTCATAAACTCAAAGGGGTCATTTTTTACCATTGCATCCCTCTGTCGTTCAATGATTTCCTTGAAGTGTTCAATATGCTCATCTGTGAGAAGGGTGACGGCTTTTTTTACAAGGTATTCTTCAATGGCCACCCTAAGTTCGTACATCTGGGTTACCTCTGCGACGGTCAACTCTTGGACAATGATTCCCTGGTTGGGGATGATCCTTATAAAGCCTTCTGCCTGAAGCTTGTTAAGGGCATCCCGGACAGGGGTTTTACTCATGTTCAAATCCTTTGATAATCCGTTTGCAGAGATGGGGGTGTTGTTGGAGATATCTCCGAAAATTATTTTACGCTTGATGCCTTCATATGCTTGGTCGGTTTTATTGTCCATTCTAATTCCCATATTTCAGTAAATTGATGTTTTTCCAATCAATTTCACCCGATATCTAACCGATATATTGGTTAGATATCAATCTGATTAATAAGTATGAAAGGAATTGTCAAGATAAAAAAAATATTTCTTTGGTGATCCAGCAGAACCGGTTTTTTTATCACCAAAAATCTTTGGCCATTCTCCAATATTGAATTCTTGTTGAAGATTATGCGAAACAAGTGACATGATATTTATAAAATAAATATTTCAAGCGTATTTTATTTAAAAAAATATCCCAATTTTCCATTGCACAGTTTAGGGAAAAACAAGAAGAAGAGAGAATTATTACTTAAATCAACCGTTCAAAACGGACTCGCTAAAGCTCGTCGGGGTTTAATATTCAACTTTATTGTCTGATAAGTTTCATCTGAGATAGTTTCCCATAGTGGTTTTTATAATATATAAAGAACACATCAGCCGCTTATCTATTTGCCCCCGCTGGTTAAATTCTTCGATAAACACCCCTGTGGGAAAAATTCTATGCAACGTCCGGGGTAGATGATCCAGAATCCGGTTATTTATGTAATAAGCTTATTCTGGCAAAATTGTTCAGGATCAACTGTGTCCTTTCGGCAAGCATGCGTGAATTGAAGTTCAGAAACTGGTAAAATTGCCTTCATAAATAATCCCAAAAAGGAGGCAATATGAACCAGCAAAAAAAAATACCAACAGAGATCAGATTAAATAAGGTAAAAACCGAATTTGAGATCTGGCGTGCAACTAGGAAAAATAGAAAACTCATCCCCGTAGAACTGTGGAAGCATGCAGTAGAGCTTTACCCAGTATTCACAATCAGCAAAATATCCACAACACTTGCCCTCAGCTATACCGATTTAAAGAAACGTGTACAGCAGAAGCCAGAAGATTTTTCAGTTAGGCAGAATGAAAAGCTACCAACGTTCATAGAATTAGACTTTCCACCGCCATCCCCGGCTATAGCTGAATGCGTGGTGGAGATGGAAGACAGCAGTGGTGC
>Ga0307987_1001478_pt1 | contig 12872 bp, 9 predicted proteins | sample EllFjometagen181_FD_203157 | JGI IMG/M metagenome (GOLD analysis project Ga0307987, IMG submission 203157) | Marine microbial communities from Ellis Fjord, Antarctic Ocean - #181 | ecosystem: Environmental > Aquatic > Marine > Unclassified | place: Southern Ocean | collected 2014-10-08
TCAATATATATGCTGGTTATCAGTTAATTACAGTTAGTTTTTTTATGTAAAATAAAAAAATAATATTTTTTGTTGCCGATATGTTAAAAAATGTACTTTTGCGCGCTTTTTAAAAACTGAATTTTAAACATTAACAGCCATGGCGTTCATTCAAAAAGACAAAATATTCAGCCTTCGTTGGATAAAAAATTATAGCATGATATTAATTGGTGCATTTATTATGGCATCAGGTTTTGTATTATTTATTACACCATATAAAATTGTTCCGGGTGGTGTATACGGAATTTCCATTGTATTGCATTATATATTAGGAACGCCGGTTGGAATGATGGCACTTGCCTTTGACATACCACTTACTCTTATTGGAATTAAAATTTTAGGGCCGCGTTTTGGAATAAAAACAGTAGTTGGTTTTCTGGCCACCGCCATTTTTATGGATACCATAACTTATTTTTATGGAGCTGAGCCACTTGTTGTTGGTGATGCATTACTATCATCAATTTTTGGTGGGCTTTTTCTAGGTGTTGGTTTGGGCTTAATTTTTAAAGCAAAAGCTACATCTGGAGGTTCGGATATTGTGGCAATGATTATTGGTAAATACACAAAAATGCCCATTGGTCAGTTAATTATTATTGTTGATTCGGCAATAGTGCTAGTTGGTTTAATAGCATTTGACGATTGGAAAATACCATTGTATTCGTTAATAGTGATTTTTATTACAGGAAAGGTTGTTGATGTTATACTTGAAGGTATGAGTTATGATAAGGTGTTGTTTATTATATCTGATAAATCGCTTGAAATAAGGGATAAAATTGTTGGTGATCTCAATCGTGGTGGTACTTTCTTAAACGGTGAAGGCATGTATAAACGTGATGAAAAATCGATTATATTTACTGTGGTATCACGCCGTGAAATGTCGATGTTACGTGAATTTATTAACCAAATTGACCCAAATGCTTTTGTTACAGCCATTAATTCGAACGAGATACTAGGCAATGGGTTTAAATCGTTGAACGACAAAATTGAGGATTAATAGAACTCCCATTAACACTATCCCTAATTTGTATTTATCACCGTATTTTGATGTTTATTTGGTATTCCTTTTATTGTTACATTAGCCTGCGGCAAGGATTGCAACGATAGCTTGTTGAATGCCGATGATGGTTTTGTTAATTGGCGGATGCTGACGAGAGGAAGCACCCGTACAAATTACAAAACCACAATCGGTGTGAAACAACTATAAGTGGAAAGCCTGTTTTAGCCGCCCAAGAAATAAAAAGCGCGTATATTTATTTTGTAAGTAACTGGGTTGGGCAACGACAAATAATGATGATGAAAGAAAACCAATTTCATAAGTTAAAAATTATACCTGATAAAGCAAAGGAGCTAGAAGGTTGGCGGCTTTCGCGAAAAAGGTTTATTGGTGGTGCTCTTATGGCTGGCGTTTTGGCAAATATTCCTTTGGCATCGGCAGTTGCAGGTAAGGGTGGAGGCACAGGGCAACTTACTCAAAATCAGTTTTTAATAATTGAATCGGTACAAAAAATACTATACCCTTCAGACGGTAATGGTCCTGGTGCTTATGATGTTATGGCCGATAAATATTTATTATGGGTACTTTCGGATGAGCGTATGGATCCGGAAGAAAAAGAATATATAATTAATGGAATTGGATGGGTTGATGAGACTGCTGAAGAAAATTTCTCAAAAAACTTTGTTAAACTAACACAGGCCGAAAGGGAAAAATTAATTGGGGATGTATCAAAGGAAACTTGGGGTAGAAGTTGGCTTGGCGTGATACTTACTTTTATTTTTGAAGCGTTGCTCAGCGACCCTCAATACGGAGGGAATACTGATGAAATTGGATGGGACTGGTTACATCATAATCCAGGTCAGCCACGACCAACAAAGAAACTGTTGTATCCTCAAATATTTGAAACAGTTGAATAATATCACAAATTGCTTTATCAGAAATATACTTTGAAAAATGGCTCAGAAAAAATATGACGTATGTATAATAGGTAGTGGCGCCGGGGCTGGCCCCATTGCTTACGAACTTTCGAAAAAAGGATATAATGTAATTGTACTTGAAAAAGGCCCCTGGTTTAAAACTAAGGATTTTTCGAAGGACGAAATAGTAAGTACGCGTCGTAATGTTTATACGCCTTCGCTGGAGGATGAGCAACATGTGATAGAAACTAGAAATGCTGAGGGTGAGTGGGAGGCAAAGTCGACATACTCAACTGGGCGTACCTTCTGGAATGGAAATATGGTTGGAGGTTCAACAAACATTATGAGTGGATATTTTCATAGAATGAAACCCAACGATTTTAAATTACTCACAGTTTATGGTCCAATTAGCGGGGCGAACATTGTTGATTGGCCTGTGGATTATGCTGAGATGGAACCTTATTTTGATAAAGTTGAGAAAATTGTGGGCATTAGTGGGCGAATTGTAAACCATTCAACATTGGAACCCAGAGAAACGGATAATTTTCCATATCCTCCCCTTGCTGAGAATGTGGTTTCCAAGTGGATTGATAATGCTGCAAATGAACTAGGTTATACTGCGGTTCCTGTTCCAAGGGCAATATTATCGATACCCGAAAAAGAAAGATCCAGCTGTGTGTATTCTAATTATTGTGGTAGTTATGGTTGTTCGTCAGATGCTAAAGGAAGCTCAAGAGTAGCCTTGTTAAACAAAGCGCTTGCTACTGGTAAATGCACTATTCTGCCAAATTCAAAGGTGTATAAGTTGGAAACTAATGGGTTTGGGAAAATTGTTAAATCGTGGTATTATGATGCAAATGGCGAAAGACAGGTTGTTGATGCTGAACTATTTGTGGTTGCTTGCCAGGCAGTTGAAACTTCGCGGTTATTACTGATGAGCAAAAATATAGATTTTCCTAATGGATTAGCAAATAATGGTGGTTTGGTAGGGAAGAATCTTATATTTTCAGCAGGAGGTGTTGGCTCAGGTAAATTTATTTATGATGATATTGATAAAGAGAGTGCTAACCAATTAAAAGTACCAGGGGTTTTTGTAAACAGAGCAATACAAAACTGGTATGAAATTGACGATGAAGATGCTTTTCCAAGAAAAACCAAAGGGGGAACTGTAGACTTCCTATTTGAGCATGCAAATGGAATTAGTAAAGCCATTAGAAATAAACTAGACAATAAAGGTACTTTAGTTTATGGCTCAGCATTAAAATCGAAAATTAAAAATTATTTTTTGAATCAGCGTAAGCTTAATTTTGAAGTATTTGTTGATTGGCTGCCAACTGATAATTGTTTTGTTACTTTGGATGAAAAAATTGTTGACAAATGGGGTGATCCAGTTGCAAAGATTAGAATTGACAATCATGAGCATGATATTGAAGTAGGTAGTTATCTTGCTGAAAAAGCAGAAAAATTAATGAATAAAATGGGAGCAACTGATGTAAAGTCATCAATAAATGGTGCTCCCCCTACAAATTTAATGGCAGGGGGATGTCGTTTTGGTAATAATCCAAAAAACTCTGTTCTTAATAAAAATTGCAAAGCTCATGAGGTAGAAAATTTATATATTACAGATGGCAGTTTTATGCCCACAGGCGGAAGTGTAACTTACACCTGGACCATTTATGCCAATGCTTTTAGAGTTGCTGATGCAATCATTAAGAAACTAGAAACTACTTAGTGGCTTAAAGAAAACGTCAATAACTGCGTTATACTTACAACTAGAATCAGTCATTTACAAAAGTAAACTCCTGAGTTATAGTTGCTTCGTAAGCCTTGTTCTTGACGCCTTCTTTAAGCCATTTGAAAATATCGAGCTTTCTGATAGGCATTATTTAGGCATAACATAATGTATTCCAGCATCCGGACCTAAAGGCAAGCCTAATAATAACCATGCAACCAGCAGCACAATCCATAAAAATAAAAACGCAAATGAATATGGTACCATTGTAGCAATAATAGTTCCTATACCGGCTTTGGGGTCATATTTTTGTACAAATGCTATTATCAAAGCAAAGAAACTCATCATGGGTGAGATTACATTTGTAACACTATCGCCAATACGATATACAACTTGCGATAACTCAGGCGAATAGCCCATTATCATAAACATGGGAATAAAAATTGGTGCAAGTATTGCCCATTTGGCTGATGCGCTTCCCATGAGCATATTTATGGATGCTGAAAGTAGTATAAAAAGAATCATTAGCGGTATTAAACCAATATCTGCTGACATCAGAAGGCTGGCACCTTCAACTGCCAAAATAATACCAAGATTACTCCATTTAAAGTAAGCAACAAACTGAGCTGCAAAAAATACAAGAACAAAATATGTTGCCAGAGTTTTCATGGATGCTGACATACCATTCATAACATCAGTATCATTTTTAAACGCTCCGGTGGTAAAACCATATGCCAAACCTGTTGATCCTGCAGTAATAAATAACATGGAAACTACTCCACGTATCAGAGGTGAGTTTAAAATTGACCCATCAGTTCCCCTAAAAAATCCATCATCCGGAATTATTCCAATCAAGGTTATAATCGTAATTCCTATCAAGGTTAACAATGCCATCAGCAATCCTTTTTTCTCAATTTTTGAGAGTTTGCCGAACGACTGCTCATTTTCAGCAATTACCCCGGTATACTTACCTAATCGTGGTTCCACAATTTTATCAGTAACAAAAGTGCCAGCAAAAGCGATCACGAAAGTGGAAGCCACCATAAAATAATAATTTGCAGTGGGATTTACTTCGTATGTGGGATCTAGAATTTGTGCTGCTTCAGTTGATAAACCTGCCAGTAAAGGGTCAACAGTACCTAGTACCAAATTTGCGCTAAACCCTCCCGAAACACCAGCAAAGGCAGCTGCCATACCGGCAATAGGATTCCTGCCCACAGCCAAAAATATTACTCCTGCAAGCGGTATCAACAACACATATCCAACATCAGAGGCAACATTTGATAGAATGCCCGAAAAAACAATAATAAATGTAAGAAGCTGTTTGTGAGAATTAAGCACCAACAACCTGATAATAGCACTTATCAAACCACTTTGCTCGGCAATACCAATGCCCAGCATTGCTACCATTACAATACCAAGTGGTGCAAAGCCGGTAAAATTATCCACCATATCAAGCAATATGCGGTGGATACCATCATGCGATAGCAAGTTTACGGTTTTAACAACTTCATTTGTTCCTGGGTGAACAACTTGCCATCCTAAAGCAGATCCAATTGCAGATAGCACCAGTGTTGAAAGTGCAAATAAAGCAAATAATGTTCCCGGATGAGGTAGTGCATTTCCAATTCTTTCTGTCCAATTTAGCATCTTTTGAAAGATGCCTTCTTTCTTTTTCTGTTTATCCATAAATCGTAAAAATAAAGTGGCTAATATATAATTGTTATTCTAAACGAGATTTATTTTGTAATATTGACACCTGATAAACCTTAAAACTTGCTTTATGAAAAACTTTACTCTTCTTATTACATTTGTTTTACTAATTATTTTTACAACCCCCATTACTGCTCAAACATTTACTCAACTTGAAGATGGGAAAGACATGCAAATAGATGGTGTGTTGGTTAGTTATTCGGTAGTTAAAAAGAAAACAAAAAAAGGAGAAGATTTATACCATCTTACAGCAACAATTACATCTCAGGAATCTAACCATATGAAACTTTTTAATACTGCCAAAGAAAGCATGATTGAAGAACCAAAAAATGCCATTGTTTATTTTCAATTTACCAATGCTACCGGCAAAGCCCTTTCGTCGACAAATGCATATTTTTACCCAAATAAAATCCATATAAATGTTGATTATGAATGTGATAAATGTCCGCCAATTAAGGAAGATGAAGATCCTTATATTCATAATTCCAAATCATACATTATTGGTACTGAGTTCCCTCAAGGCTCAACCTCAAGTAGTATTTATAATATTCGTGTAATTGAAGGGGAGACTCCTACAGTTAGGGTAATGGTTTATTAAATTTACAAAATAAAAGTCTGATTAACCAACTTGTTTAAGTGAAAAAAATAATAACAAATATTGGAATACTGGCACATGTTGATGCTGGAAAAACTACCCTTACTGAGAGTTTTCTTTATTTGGGAGGTATAATAGGCAGCCCCGGAAATGTTGATAAAGGTACTGCCCAATCTGATTTTTTAGATATTGAAAAAGAACGTGGCATATCAGTACGGTCGGCTACTTCAACTTTTTATTGGAAAGATGTACAAATTAATTTGATTGATACTCCCGGGCACATTGATTTTTCGGCAGATGTTGAACGCTCATTACGCATACTGGATGCTGCCATTTTAGTAATATCTGCTGTGGAAGGAGTTCAGGCTCATACTGAGAATATTTGGCTTGCCCTCAAAGAAAACAGAATTCCAACTATTATTTTTATTAATAAAATTGATCGTATAGGTGCAGATACCCAGAGAGTTATAAATGAAATAAAAAAAGACTTAAGTGAAGATATTGTTGTGCTTCAACAAAGTAAAAATGATGGTGAACCAGATGCAAACATAATTGACTGTTGGAATGAAAACAATATTGATGAAGAAGTAACCGAAAGTATTGCCAATCAAGATGATGATATTCTTGAAAAATATCTTGACGATCAGGAAATTCCATTTTCCCAGTTGGATGACGAATTAAAAAGAGCTGCCGGCAATTTTGAGTTGATACCTATAATGATGGGTGCAGCTAAAAACTTAATTGGAGTAAAAGAGCTACTTGATGCCATCGTAAGCTATATGCCCACAGCTGTTGGAAATGAAGAAGAACCATTTTCAGCATTGGTTTTTCGTATTGATTATGATAAAAAACTTGGTAAAATATGCGGTATTAAAGTATATAATGGGCAGTTATCGGCTAAAGAAATAATTAAAAATAGTACACAAGATAAAAATGAAAAAGTAAACCAGATAAAACGATATAAGGCAGGTAAATTTAAAGATTGCACTACCATTGGAGCTGGCGATATTGCAGCTGTTTTTGGCTTATCAAATGCCCGTATTGGGGATATATTGGGAAGTGGCGAACTTGTGCCCGATGAAGTAGAATTAAACAGCCCCCTGTTAACCGTGCAGGTTAAAGCTGAAAATGATAATGAATATCCTACTTTGGCAGAAGCACTTGGCATTCTATCTGCCGAAGACCCGGCTTTGGAATTTGAGTGGCTACGCGAAGATAAAGAACTCCATGTAAAAATAATGGGCTGGATTCAAATTGAAGTTATTGAGAAAACACTTGAACATCGTTTTAACATCAAAGCCAAGTTTGACGACCCCACCGTAATATATAAAGAAAGTCCGAAAACCATTGCCGAAGGATTTGCCAGATATTGGATGCCTAAACCTTGTTGGGCAATTATCAAACTAAAAATTGAACCAGGCGAACCAGGTAGTGGTGTAGTATACAGTTCAGAGGTAAGTGTAAACGACATTCAAAAGAAATATCAAAATGAAGTTGAGCGTACAATCAACAAAGCACTAAAACAAGGAATCAAAGGTTGGGAAGTAACTGATTTAAAAATCACATTAATAGAGGGTGAAGATCATACTGTACATTCAAATCCTGGCGATTTTATAATAGCAACCCCAATGGCAATTATGAACGGATTAGTAAACTCCGACACAAAATTTCTGGAACCAACTATTTGGTTTAGGATAACTGCTCCCGATGAATTACTTGGTGCTGTTACCAGTGATATTATTAATATGAGAGGTACATTTGAAAGCCCAATGATACTAAATGGAAAATTCACTTTTGAGGGAATAATGCCGGTTTCTTCGTCAATGGATTACCCTGTAAAGCTAAGTTCACGATCAGGAGGCAAAGCCAAAATAAAAACACGTTTCCATTCCTATGTCGAATGTGCTGATGAGCTAGGTGTATCAAAACCATATAAAGGAATTAGCCCTTTAGATGAAGCAAAATATATATTAAAAGCACGTAAAGCTATAACCGAGGGTATTAAAGGTTGGTAATATAATACACCGCATAACCCTTATTTCCATTTTAAAAATTTATTCTATATTTGCACCATAATTCAGTACCTCTTGCTGTAAAGCAATCCTGAGGTTTCTTGATTTATGAAGAAGGGTGGAGAGATTAGGCTCTGCGAAGCCCTGGCAACCTTCCTGCATGGGAAAAGGTGCCAATACCTAACCTTTCGCTTAAAGCGGAGGGAAATGATAAGTTAAAGTGTAGAGTTAAATAAAATCATTTTTGAGATAATAGTTATCTATTTTATTTACATACACCAGTTTTAATAAATGTTAAAAATTCATCTGCGATAATCTGCGAGATCTGCGGAAAACAAAATAGAAAGAACTATGAAACCTGATATTAAAAAAGAATTACAAAATAGAATCCTTGTTCTTGATGGCGCAATGGGAACAATGATTCAGAGATATAAACTAAAAGAGGAGGATTATCGTGGTGAGAGATTTAAGGATTCATCATCACTACAAAAGGGTAATAACGACCTGCTTAATATAACACAACCAGATATTATTAATGATATTCATGAGGAATATCTAAAGGCTGGTGCCGATATTATTGAAACCAATACATTTAATGCAACCCGAATTTCACAAGGAGATTATGGGATGGAAGACTCTGTTTATGATATTAATTTTAATGCAGCAAATATCGCAAAACAAGCTGCTGAAAAGTTTACTAAACTAACTCCCAAAAAACCACGTTATGTTGCAGGAGCAATGGGTCCTACAAATAAAACAGCATCAATGTCGCCAAAAGTTGACGACCCTGGTTTTCGTAACGTAACCTACGATGAACTGCAAGATAATTACTACGAACAAGCCAAGGCATTAATAGATGGCGGTGCTGATTTACTATTAGTTGAAACAATTTTTGATACCCTAAATGCCAAAGCTGCACTATTTGGTATTAACAAGCTGATGGAAGATTTGGGTCGCCGAATACCATTGATGATTTCAGGTACAATTGCCGATGCCAGCGGGCGAACATTATCAGGGCAAACCCTTGAGGCTTTTTTTAATTCAGTTTCACATATTGATATGCTAAGTGTTGGTCTTAATTGCTCGCTTGGCGCAGAACAAATTCGTCCACACCTTGCCGAATTATCTAAAATTGCACCATTTAACGTAAGTGTTTATCCAAATGCTGGGTTGCCAAACCAATTTGGTGAGTACGATGAATCGCCAGCACAAATGGGGGCTCACATTAAAGATTTTGTTAGTAACAGCTTTGTTAATATTGTTGGTGGTTGTTGCGGAACTACTCCCGAACACATAAAAGTAATTGCAGATATTGCAGCACAACACAATACACGTAACATCCCTGAAAAGGCTAATATTACTGAAATTAGCGGACTTGAACCCATTAAAATAAACAAGCAAAATAACTTTGTTAATATTGGTGAACGAACAAACGTAAGTGGCTCACGTAAATTTGCGCGATTAATTCGTGAAAAGAAATACGAAGAAGCCCTTACTGTTGCTCGGCACCAGGTTGAAGGTGGTGCACAAGTGCTTGATGTTAATGTGGATGATGGAATGCTGGATTCAAAAAAGGAGATGATTACTTTTTTAAATTATTTGGCTTCCGACCCCGATGTTTCAAGATTGCCAATAATGATTGATTCATCAAAATGGGAAGTTATTGAAGCCGGATTAAAATGCATTCAGGGTAAGGGAATTGTTAATTCCATTAGTCTTAAAAACGGTGAAGAAGAGTTTTTACATCAAGCCAATTTAATTAAAAATTATGGTGCTGCAGTGGTTATAATGGCTTTTGATGAAGAAGGGCAAGCTGCTGATTTTGAGCAAAAAAAAGCCATATGCCAGCGAGCATATAACTTATTAACAAACATAGGTTTCCCTCCTGAAGATATTATTTTCGACCCAAATATTCTTGCAATTGCAACAGGAATTCCCGAGCATAATAACTATGCTGTTGATTATATTAATGCTGTAAAATGGATAAAAAACAACCTCCCCTATGCAAAAGTAAGTGGAGGAGTTAGTAACCTTTCGTTTTCGTTCAGAGGTAATAATACTGTGCGTGAAGCCATACATTCAGTGTTTTTGTTTCATGCAATTGCGGCAGGAATGGATATGGGAATTGTAAATCCAGGCATGCTTCAAATTTATGATGAAATACCCAATGATCTTCGTACTCTTGTTACCGATGTTGTATTAAACAGAAGAAAAGACGCCACAGAAAGGCTACTTATTTTTGCAGAGAAAATTGTTGATAATGGACAAACAAAAAATACAAAATCAGAAAAATGGCGTGAACTATCTGTGGATAAGCGTCTGGAACATTCTTTGGTAAAAGGCATTACCGAATTTATAGAACAGGATGTTGAAGAAGCTCGTATACACTTTTCCAGCGCCATTGATGTTATCGAAATTTCGTTAATGAACGGAATGAACATTGTTGGTGATCTTTTTGGATCCGGCAAAATGTTTTTACCCCAAGTTGTTAAAAGTGCTCGGGTTATGAAAAAAGCTGTTGCTTATTTGTTGCCATATATTGAGCTGGAAAATGATGGCAAACAAGTTACAAATGGCAAAATTGTGTTGGCAACCGTGAAAGGAGATGTGCACGACATTGGGAAAAATATAGTTGGGGTTGTACTCTCGTGTAATAACTACGAAGTTATTGACCTTGGAGTTATGGTTCCTGCCGAAAAAATTCTGGAAGTAGTTGAAAAAGAGAATGCTGACTTATTGGGAATAAGCGGGTTAATTACCCCATCGTTGGAAGAAATGGTACATATTGCCACTGAGTTATCACGGAAAAAGATGAATATTCCATTGCTAATTGGTGGAGCAACCACTTCAGCGATACACACTGCTGTAAAAATTTCCCCGCATTATTCTCATCCCGTAATTCATGTTCGTGATGCTTCCAAGGTTATTGGAGTTGCTGGAAAACTGTTAAGTACAACAGAAAGAAATTCCTTTTTAGATGATACAGAAAAAGAGTACAACAGGCTACGCCAAAAACATGCTAGTAATGTAATTGATAAGGAATATATAAGTCTGGAAGCTGCTCAAAATAATAAATTTTCTCCAGATTGGGGCAATTATAAACCCACAAAGCCCAAGTTAATTGGTACTAAAATTCTAAATAATATTGATTTAAAAGAAGCTAGAAAATATATCGACTGGACATTCTTTTTCCATGCATGGAAGCTGAATGGGAAATTTCCTGCAATTTTAAAAGATCCAATTAAGGGTGAAGAAGCTCAAGAACTATATGATGATGCTCAGGATATGCTTGATTTAATAATTAATGAGCAGTGGTTAACGTCAAAAGCTGTTGTCGGTATTTTTCCTGCTTACGCAGAAGGTGATGATATAGTTGTTTTGGATTCCGAAGAAAAAAAGCAAAGTGTTTTTAATCTATTAAGAAACCAAGAGAAAAAAGCTGATAACATTTCTAATTTGTGCCTGAGTGATTTTGTAGCACCTAAAAATGATAATTATGTTGATTACATAGGTGGGTTTGTAGTTACAGCCGGACTAGGAATTGAAAAGCACATCAAAAATTTTACTGACAATAATGATGATTACAGCGCAATTATGCTAAAAGTACTAGCTGACAGACTAGCAGAAGCTGCAACTGAAATGCTTCACGAAAAGGTACGAAAAGATTATTGGGGATATGCAGTAAATGAGAATATTACCATTGAAGATAGTATTAGAGAAAAATATCAGGGAATACGCCCTGCTCCCGGCTATCCGGCTTGTCCTGAGCATTCAGAAAAAGAAACACTTTTTAAACTGCTAAACGCAGAAGAAGTAAGTGGAGTAAGTTTAACTGAGAATTATGCAATGTATCCGGCAGCATCGGTAAGTGGGTACTATTTCTCACACCCTGATTCACAATATTTTAATGTTGGTAATTTGCTACCAGATCAAATTAAGGATTATGCAAAACGAAAGAATATGAGTATTGAAAAGATAAAAAAATTATTGCCGATGAATATTTAACTTATTTAACCGCAAAGTAACGCAAAGGTAGACGCAGAGTAACGCAAAGGTAAATGCAGAGTTGCGCAAAGTTTTATTTTAACTCAGCAACTTAACCGCAAAGGCATATTCGTAGAATTATGCAAAGTGAAAAACTCTGCGTTACTCTGCGCCGTACTTAGCGAAACTCTGCGGTTAAACAAAAAAATACGAAAATGCATGAAAATGAAATATCTAATGAAATTCTAAATGCTTCATTCAAAGTTCATACAGCACTTGGTCCTGGTTTATTGGAAAGTGCTTATAAGGAATGTCTTTTCTATGAACTTAAAAAAAGAGGATTGCATGTTGAAAAGGAAAAACCACTTCCTTTGATTTATGAAGACGTAAAATTAGAAATTGGCTATAGAGTGGATTTACTAGTTGAGAATAAGGTGATTATTGAATTAAAATCGGTCGAAAGCCTTAACGATGTTCATCTTGCACAAGTAATAACTTACCTCAAGCTATCTGATTGTAAATTAGGTTTATTGATGAATTTTAATGTAAAAAGTTTGAAGCTTGGAATAAAAAGAGTAGTAAATGGATTATAAAAATGTACCCGATTTAACCAATTTAACCGCAAAGTAACGCAAAGGTAAATGCAGAGTTGCGCAAAGTTTTATTTTAACTCAGCAACTTAACCGCAAAGGCATATTCGTAGAATTATGCAAAGTGAAAAACTCTGCGTTACTTTGCGCGATACTTAGCGAAACTCTGCGGTTAAAAAACTCTACCGGTTAAACAAAAAAACGAAGTTTATGGAAAAAACAGTAATACAACACATAGCCAACTCAAAAAACACTTTGTTTTCGTTTGAGTTATTACCCCCATTAAAAGGGCATAA
>Ga0307987_1001480_pt1 | contig 12869 bp, 6 predicted proteins | sample EllFjometagen181_FD_203157 | JGI IMG/M metagenome (GOLD analysis project Ga0307987, IMG submission 203157) | Marine microbial communities from Ellis Fjord, Antarctic Ocean - #181 | ecosystem: Environmental > Aquatic > Marine > Unclassified | place: Southern Ocean | collected 2014-10-08
GGGGCATTGAAGTTCGCTTCTTATGATTTAAATATTGTGGCACTCCACATACCGAAAGGGTGGAGAAACGGAGAAAACAAACCAAATCTAAGGGAAGAGAACCATATTATGTCTACTCGACAGCCGAGAAATATATTAACCGTAAAATAAAGGATAACAAAAAAACATTATGTTTTAGCTTGAAAGAGCCAAACTATTTTGGTATTATTCGATGCGATTTTGAGATGAATATTTGTTACACGGCTGAAATGTGGATTCAGTCGTTATTTGTAAAGATTTAAGATTTTAGGATATTATTTAATGAGTTCTCATATTGAGTGTGATAAACCGCAGGAAGAGTGTGGTGTTTTTGGTGTTTTTGGTGTAAAAGGAGCAGCAGCTCTAATTTCTAATGGACTTTTCTGCTTACAACATAGAGGTCAGGAAGCTGCCGGTATTGTTGTTAGTGATAGGTCTACTATGAGAATACATAAAGGCGAAGGTCTGGTTCGTAATGTTTTCAATGAAGACAATATAGGACATCTGCCCGGAGATGTAGGTATTGGGCATGTTCGGTATTCAACTACTGGTTCGTCTCATGCCCAGAATATTCAACCGTTACTGGTTGAGTGTGTTGATGGATTCTGGTCTATTGCCCATAATGGAAATATAGTTAATGCTCCCAAAATTAGGCGTGATTATCAGGAAAGTGGTTCTATTTTCCAAACAAGCACAGATAGTGAAGTTATGGTGCACCTGATTGCAGACCCTCAATATCGAAACGAAAAGTGTAGAGTAAAAGCCTCCTTGGCTCAGCTAGAGGGGGCTTTTTCTGTATTAATGATGAACAAAAACCAGCTCTTTTGTGCCAGAGACCCTCAAGGGTTTAAACCGTTGACATTGGGCAGCCTAGGTGGTGGTTTTGTTGTTTCAAGTGAAACTTGTGCAATAACTCAGTTGGGTGGAGAAATAATTCGAGATGTTGAGCCTGGTGAGGTTTTGACTATTGACAAGAATGGTGTTCATAGTGCTTTCCTTCCAGGTGTGAAAAAAGAGAATTATGCACATTGTGTTTTTGAATTGATATATTTTGCAAGACCTGATAGCTATATCTTTGGAAACAGTGCACATAAAATTCGGTTTTTCTATGGACAGCGTTTGGCAATTGAAAATCCTGTCGATGCTGATATCGTGGTAGCTATGCCCGATAGTGGCAACTCGGCTACCCAAGGATATGCCGAGCAAAGTGGTTTAACTTTAGATTCCGGATTTATAAGAAATCATTATGTTGGTAGAACTTTTATTATGCCTGGGTCAAAGGATCGGGCAAGTAGTGTTGATATGAAACTGCAGGTTGTTCCTGATGTTGTTCAAGGCAAACGAGTTGTAGTTGTAGATGATTCCATTGTAAGAGGTACTACAATGAAAAATCGAATTCAGAATTTAAGAGATGCCGGTGCAAAAGAAATTCATGTTCGGATATCGTGTCCTCCAATATGCTATGGTTGTTACTATGGTATTGATTTTCCTGATAAAGACGAACTAATTGCATCCCATCAGGATGTAGATAGAGTGCGTGAGTATATTCAGGCGGATAGTTTGGCTTATCTCAGTATTGAAAGTTTGTTGATGCCTTTTGACAATCCAGACGATTTTTGTAAGGCATGTTTTGATGGTAACTATCCTATTGGAATTGGTGATAAAAATTGGAAAAAATCATTTGAAAGAACTTGTTAGATTTTAGTGGTTTATTATTATGTGTGGTAATAAATCTAAAATAATTATAAAGATAGAGAGCAAAAAAGATGGCAAAACAGATATTTATAACAGGTGGTGTTGTTTCTTCCTTAGGTAAGGGATTAACATCTGCATCAATCGCAATGTTGCTTGCTAGACGTGGGTACAAAGTTGTTTTACAAAAATTGGATCCTTATATTAATGTTGACCCAGGAACAATGTCTCCTTATCAGCATGGTGAGGTTTATGTAACAGTTGATGGAGCTGAAACTGATTTAGATTTAGGTCATTATGAGCGTTTTACCGAGATTGACTGCACGCAAGGAAGCAACTATACAACAGGTAAAATTTATGACACCGTTATTAAACGGGAGCGTCAAGGTGGATATCTTGGTAAAACAGTTCAGGTTATTCCTCATATAACGAACGAAATAAAAGCTTCCATTCAGAGCATGCATACAGATGATGTTGATATTGTTATGACTGAAATCGGGGGAACAGTAGGGGATATAGAATCTCATCCTTTCTTGGAAGCAATTCGTCAGTTTCGTCAGGATATAGGAAAAGATAATGGTGTATTCCTCCATTTAACACTTTTGCCATACCTTGGATTTGCTGGAGAGATGAAAACTAAACCATCACAGCAATCAGTAGGTTTACTTCGTTCAATTGGTATTTTTCCAGACATATTATGTTGTCGTTGTGAGAAAAAGATGGAAGCCGAACACAGAGACAAGTTAGCTCTTTTCTGTAATGTTGATCCTGATTTTATTATTGATGAAGTTGATGTTGCAAACACAATTTATGAAGTACCTATTGACCTGATGGAACAGAAAATGGATGAAAAGATACTTAAACTTTTAAATCTTCCTGTAAACGAAATAGACCTTGAAGGCTGGCGCAATATGGTTAAAAGATTGATTGAGCACAAAAAAGGTGAGATCGAAATAGCAGTTGTTGGTAAGTATATTAGCTTAAAAGATTCCTACAAAAGTATTTATGAGTCGTTAACACATGGTGGCATTGCAAGTGATGTAAAAGTAATTCCAAGAATGATTGAATCTGAAGATATTGAAGAACAAGGCTTGGAGCTTCTCGAAGGTGTTGCAGGAGTTTTGGTTCCTGGAGGTTTTGGAAGCAGGGGCATTCAAGGTAAGATGATGGCAATTGGGTATGCCAGAGAAAATAATATACCATTCTTTGGTATTTGTCTTGGAATGCAATGTGCCGTAATGGAATTTGCAAGAAATGTTTGTGGATTAAAAAAAGCAGACAGTACAGAATTTAGAGAAGACACACCTAATCCTGTGATTGATTTGATGGAACATCAAAAAGCAATACGGGCAAAAGGTGGAACTATGAGACTAGGTGCTTATCCTTGTGTATTAAAGGAAGGTTCTAAGGCTCACGAAGCATATGGAGAAACAGAAATATCTGAACGTCATAGGCATCGATATGAATATAATAACTCATTTAGAGACATAATGGTTGAAAATGGACTTGTTCTGTCAGGATTATCTCCTGATGGTGAACTGGTTGAAGTTGTGGAGTTACCTAATCATCCGTGGTTTGTTGCATCACAATATCATCCGGAATTTCAGTCCCGCCCAATGAAGGCTCATCCACTGTTTAGAGAATTTATTAAAGCTGCGGTTAAATATCGTGATGATAAATCTTAAGAAGAATAGAAGAATATGAAAAGAACTGATATAAAAAAAATAATGTTGATTGGCTCCGGTCCAATTATTATTGGACAGGCATGCGAATTTGACTATTCGGGAGTTCAAGCTTGTAAGGCTCTGCAGGAAGAGGGTTACGAAGTTGTTTTGGTTAACAGTAATCCAGCAACAATTATGACAGACCCTGAATTTGCAGATAGAACATATATTGAACCATTAACTTGTGAGGTTCTCACCGAAATTATTAGGCGTGAGAGACCTGATGCACTACTGCCTACTTTAGGCGGGCAAACTGCACTAAATCTAGCTCTTGAACTAGAAGCTGCTGGTGTTCTAGAAAAGTTTGGTGTTGAAATGATTGGTGCCCGGGGTGATGTAATCATGAAAGCAGAAGATCGCCAACTTTTCAGAGATGCAATGGATAAAATTGGTTTGGAATCTGCACAAAGTGTGTCTTGCCACTCTCTTGAAGAGGCATATGCTGCAAAAAAAGAGCTTGGAGATATTTTTCCTCTAGTCGTTCGTCCAGGATTTACAATGGGTGGAACAGGTGGCGGAATTGCTTATAACGAAGAAGAATTTATTGAAATTGTAAATCGCGGAATCTTTTATAGTCCTTACAATGAAGTTTTGGTTGAAGAATCAATTCTTGGTTGGAAAGAGTATGAAATGGAGGTTATGCGAGATAAAAAAGATAACTGTGTAATTATCTGTTCAATTGAGAATCTAGACCCAATGGGGGTTCATACAGGTGATAGTATAACAGTGGCACCTGCTCAAACTTTGACAGACAGAGAGTATCAGGCTATGCGTGATGCATCAATTGCTGTCCTTCGTGAAATTGGTGTTGAAACTGGTGGATCAAATGTTCAGTTTGCAATTAATCCGGCCGATGGAAGAATGATTGTTATTGAGATGAATCCTCGTGTTTCAAGGTCAAGTGCTCTAGCATCAAAAGCAACTGGTTTCCCTATTGCCAGAATTGCTGCTAAATTGGCTGTTGGTTATACTTTAGATGAAATACCTAATGATATTACACAGGAAACTCCTGCATGTTTTGAGCCTTCAATTGATTATGTCGTAACTAAAATTCCTAGATTTGCATTTGAAAAGTTTGCGGGTGCATCTGACAGACTAGGAACACAGATGAAGTCTGTGGGTGAAACAATGAGTATTGGTAAAACATTCAAACAGTCTTTCCAAAAAGCATTTAGATCTTTAGAAGTTGGTAGAGCAGGTTTTGGTGCCGATGGTGTTGGAGAGAAGAATGGATTACCTGAACTTTCAGAAGAAGAGTTAATTGCAAAGATAAAAGAAGTGACTCCTGAAAGAGTTTTTTATATTAGAGAAGGCCTGAAACGTGGCTGGTCAGTTGAAAAAGTTTTTGAAATAAGTCAGATTGACCCTTGGTTTGCTGGACACATGAAAGATATTGTTGATTATGAAGAAGAAATTAAATCAGCAGTTAATCTTGATGGCTTAGTTGCCGATAAACCTTTGTTCCTTCAAACTAAAGAACTTGGTTTTTCTGACAAGCAGATTGCATATCTTTTGGATTCAACAGAAGATGAAGTTAGAGCTGCACGATTAAAACTTGATATTAAACCTGTTTACAGTCTCGTAGATACATGTGCTGCTGAATTTGTTGCATCCACTCCATATTTCTATTCAACATATGGTGATGTAAATGAAAGTCGAACATCGGATAAAAAGAAAATCATGATTCTTGGTGGGGGCCCAAATAGAATTGGTCAGGGAATAGAATTTGATTATTGCTGTGTACACGCATCATTTGCTCTAAGAGATGCTGGTTTTGAAACTATTATGGTTAATAGTAATCCTGAAACAGTTAGTACAGACTATGATACCAGTGATCGCCTGTATTTTGAACCACTTACTCTTGAAGATGTTCTGAGCATTTATGATAATGAAGGTTGTTGGGGCGTAATTGTTCAGTTCGGAGGTCAGACACCTCTAAATCTTGCCGCTGATCTGGAACGTAACGGTGTTAACATCATTGGAACAAGCCCGGCAAGTATTGAAGCTGCTGAAGATAGAAAATGTTTTAAGGAGTTAGCTCAAAAACTTGATATCCGCCAACCAGAAAATGGTCTTGCAACTAACGTTGAAGAAGCAATTAAATGTGCCGATAGAATAGGATATCCTGTTTTGGTAAGACCTTCTTTTGTTCTTGGTGGTCGAGCAATGGCAATTGTTTATAATGAAGAAAATTTAAGCAAGTATATGGTTGAAGCTGTAGAAGTTACTATGGATAGACCAGTCTTGGTTGACCAGTTTCTTGCTGGTGCTGTTGAAGTCGACGTGGACTGCATCTCGGATGGCGAAACAAACGTTATTGGTTCAATTATGGAACATGTAGAGCTGGCTGGAGTTCATTCCGGTGACAGTGCTTGTATGATTCCATCCAAAACACTCTCAGAAAAAATACTAAATGAAATTCGAGAGAAAACATTTGCACTTGCAAAAGAACTAGAAGTTTGCGGATTAATGAATATTCAGTATGCAGTTCAGAATGATGAGCTTTTTATTATTGAGGTAAATCCTAGAGCATCAAGAACTGTTCCATTTGTAAGTAAAACAATTGGTGTTCCTCTTGCTAAACTTGCATCTCTTGTTATGGCTGGATACAAATTGACAGAACTTGGCTATACTGAAGAAGTCGTTCCCAGATATGTTTCAATGAAAGAGGCTGTATTTCCATTTAATAAATTTCCGGGAACAGATGTTATTCTTTCTCCTGAAATGAAATCAACTGGTGAGGTTATGGGAATTGATGCAAAAGCTGGACTAGCATTTATTAAAAGTCAGATGGCTGCAGGAAATGCCCTTCCTCATTCTGGAAAAATATTCTTGAGTATTAGAAATCAGGATAAAGAAGAAATGCTTCCATACGTTCAAAGACTAAAAGAACTAGGTTTTGGAATATTTGCAACACTTGGTACAAGTACAAAGCTTTGGGAAGACGGAATTAAATCTGCTGGAATATTTAAAATATCAGAAGGACATCCAAATGTGATAGACTTAATTGAAGATGATATGATTGGATGGATTATCAATACGCCAACCAGTGGTGAGTCTCCATCAATTGATGAAGTTAAAATGAGATCTCATGCGGTTATCAGAAATATACCAATTACTACAACAATAAAAGGTTTAGAAGCTGCAATTAATGGATTAGAAACTTTAAAAACTAGTGGAAATTCAATTGATGTATGTAGTTTGCAGGAATACCATAGACATTTTGAACTGTCAAAACTTCCGAAGAAGGAGAATGCTTAATGAAGAAGATTGATTGGAAAACTATGCGCGAGAAAAAAGCATTTCTCGCTTTGGAAGATGGAACAATAATGAGAGGATACTCCGTTGGCGCTTCTGTTGATGGCTTGGGTGAAGTTGTCTTTAATACAGGCATGACTGGATATCAGGAAATTATTACGGATCCTTCATACTCAGGACAATTTGTTACAATGACATACCCAGAAATAGGTAATACAGGTATAAATGTTGAAGATATTGAATCATCAAAAGCTCAACTCTCGGGTTTCATTATGCATGCGACAAACACAACAAGTAATTGGCGTGCATCTGAAGGTCTTTTTCAATACCTTAATGACAATGGTAAACCAGCGATTGCCGGCATTGATACCAGAGCTTTAACATCAAGATTAAGAGATAAAGGCACTATGAAAGGTTTCTTATCTGTCTCAGAAACTGTTTCAGAAGAAGAAGCTCTAAAAAAATGTCGTGAGTGGTGTGGACTTGATGGACAAGATTATGCAGCAAAGGTATCTTGTAAAGAGCAATACAAATGGGATGTTGATAACAAAATGACAACGACATGGGGGATGCCTAAGGAACTTGTTCCAGCAGCCTTAAAAGTGGTTGTTTATGACTTTGGCATAAAATACAATATTTTAAGAAATTTAAGAATCTCAGGGATGGATTTGACTGTTGTGCCATGTAAGACACCAGCATCTGACATCATTGCAATGAAACCTGATGGTGTGTTCTTTTCAAATGGGCCTGCTGACCCTGCCGCGGTTACTTATGGAATTGATGCCGCAAAAGAGCTTCTTGGTAAATTTCCAATTATGGGCATATGCCTTGGTCACCAAATACTAGGTATTGCAACAGGCGCAACAACTGGTCGATTAAAGTTTGGTCACCATGGATGCAACCACCCTGTAAAAGATTTAAGAACAGGGCTTATTGATATTACATCACAGAATCATAACTTTTGTGTTATGGATGACTCAATTGATACTTCAAAAATTGAAATTACTCATATCAACCTTAATGATAATTCAGTTGAAGGTATTCGTCATCAAACTGAGCCAATGTTCTCTGTTCAGTATCATCCAGAAGCTGCGCCTGGTCCACATGATCCAGCTCCTCTTTTTACAGACTTTGCTGATTTAATCAAAAATAGTTGATTAGTTAGATAGGGCGAACACATAGGTTCGCCCGTACAATCATCTTTAGAGTGTCTTTTGGGCAGAGTAAAAATAAGATTTAAGACATGGTTACTGAGTCACTTGGTCACTGTGTTACTTGAAGTTGCCGGGACTGAAAATATTTGTTTTGATATGCTCTGAAGGAGCATTTGATTATAGCCTAGGGTGAGCGACCAACGGGAGTGTAACCCTAGGAAACATAACAAAAACGAAGTTTTTACCTGCCCACGGAGTGTCTGTCATCTTTGCAAATCACTCGGAACTAAAATATCGAAGACGGGACGGATAACGAACAACGATTCCTGTGTACTGTACACGCACTATATACTCTTTAGTATTGAGTGTAGCAAAACAAGAAATGAAACCCTGATGACTGTGTTAATAAATAAAACATTTGAAGAAATAAGCCATGAATACATGCTGTTGCTGAAAGACAAATCAGTTTCACCCGTCACGTTCTCTATGGATGATTCAGATACCTCCTTCAATTATGACTTTGCTGTCCAGACGTTTGGTTCTTCCTTTATAGATGATCTTGCTCAAGAGCTGAAGATGTCTTACATAACCCATAAATATAATTTTACAGGTGATTGGTGGATGTATGCATTCATAAAGTATGTAATTAAGACAGAGCAGATTGATCTATGGAATGATTTGAAACAACAGGATAATCCCCCTGATAGCGAGAAATTAAAAGATAATATATATATACATTTAGAAGGTTCTGTTTTTAATGGTGCCAAAATGAATGGTATAAAGTTGCGACAGACAAATCTGGCAAATGCCCTTTTTTATAATGTTCATATGGAAGGTGGGGAACTGATTAAGGTTAACCTCAAAAATGCTCGATTCAGTGGAGTGTATCTTTCTAGGGCATATTTACATACTGTTGATTTTAGTCAATCAAAATGGAGTAGGATTAACCTGCGTAATACTCGAATATTTTGTTCAAATCTTTTTGATATGAAATGTCAGTACATAGATATTACTGATAAAACAGAATTTAACGAGTGTGAGATTAATAGTAGCACAGTCTTTGAGAACACGAGTATAGATATTATCAAGAACAATAAGGTTAAAAGCCAGTTGACTTACAGTATCAGACGATATAAATGGGAACAGTGGTACGAAGATGATGGAGCTGATGAGGAACAGTCTTTAGGGCTAAAACACAAACTCCTACGGCTCTTTTGGTTCTGCAGCGATTATGGGTATTCAACAAAAAGAATTGTAAGTTCTTTTTTTGTTTCTGCACTTTTCTTTGCATTGATATATTGGACATCAAGTGTTTATGATTACCTTTTTAATAACAGCAATCAAATATGGGGATTGGTTGAAGGTTTGTTTCAGGATCAAGGAACAATACTGATGTCTCCTTTAACTTTTGATGCTCTTGTACGTTCAGTCTATTTTTCCGTTGTTACAATGACAACTCTTGGGTTTGGTGATATCTATGCAAACTATTCAAGTGTAATAGGACACTCTATTTTGGTAATACAGGTAATTATTGGATACGTTTTGTTGGCGGTTCTTGTAACGCGTATGTCGGTTCTTTTCTCAAATAATGGCCCAACTTATATTCCTAAAAAATCTTTTAAGCATCACTATAATGATAGAATCATGCTCTATAAATGGACAATATTTCTTTTCGTTATTACTCTTCTAATTCTAGCAATTGAAGTCATTAGCTAGTAAGAATTATGAATGCTAAATTATGAATTATTGAATAGCTCCGCAGGTATTTATGTAACGCACGCTTCCAGGTAGGCCATTCTCTACGCTCATTGCTGTTGCACACGACCGAAGGAGTGAGGCTGGAGCTTGCGACAGCAATGGAACGAAGTGTAATGTCCTAACTCCAGCCTCACTTCCGCTGGTCGTGTGCAAGTGCAGAGCGCCTACAACCTAGAAGGTTATGCTACCTAAAGAATTTGCAAATCAATATTGGTTTGTACATTTGGGAGCGACGATGTCCTCATCGTCATGAAATGTGCGGCGAGTCACCTGCGTGATAGCAAGTAATTATCGCCGAATAGGACTGACTAATAATTGAAAGTTGAAAATTGAAAATTCAGGAAAAGCTTTTTAAGCTACGCCAGACAGTCAGTTGGCAGGGTTGAGGTAACGCAACGATCTTCGTTGCAAGTGTTATATTAGGAACGCTGAGCACCAGCTCGGCATTAATGAAATAGGTTGCATCACAACACAATCGTTTACAGTTTACCTTTTGCAATTTATTGGCATGCGTTTTGGGTCATGCGTCATGCGTCAAAACAACGAACAACGAAATACGAATTTCTTAGACCATAGACCATAGAACTTAGAACTATCTACAATAAAGAAGAAAACATGATAAATTTAAATGGAAACAATTGGCAATTAAAGCAAGTTGGTACAGAAAATCATTGGGATGCAGTTGTTCCTGGATGCGTGCACATGGATTTAGAGAAGGCAGGCGTAATTCCTCCTATGAATTGGAGAGACAATGAATCAAAAACTCTTTGGATTGCAGAAGAAGATTGGTCATATAGCAGAACCTTTGAAGTTTCTGCTGAAGATATGTCAGCAGATAATTTGATGCTTGTGTGCGAAGGACTTGATACTTTGGCAACAATTTTTATTAATGGCAATGAAGTTTTCAAAGCTGACAACATGTATCGGACTTGGAGTTATGATGTTAAACAGTATGTTAAAAAGGTTGATAATGATATCATTATCAATTTTGCTTCACCACTGCCGTATATAGCTGAAAGACAGAAAGATCATTATTTGTTTGAGTGGAATGTTTTTAGAGAAGAATATGCCGGTCGTGGACATATTCGCAAAATGTCTTGCTCATTTGGTTGGGATTGGGGTCCTATTGCTGCAACTGCTGGGATTTGGAAAGATATATACATCAAGCCTATAGTTAAAACGGAGCTTAAAGATGTAAGAATTGTTCAAACACATCTGGATGATGGCTCGGTTGGTTTGACCGTTGATTGGTCTGTTACAGCAGATGTTGATGCAGAAGTTGCTTTGATGTTTGAAGATGAGATAATATGCACTAAGAATATTTCTGCTGGAGAAAATTCAACATCCCTTAATGTTGAGAATCCAAATCTTTGGTGGCCTGCCGGACTAGGCAAACAACCTCTTTATAATCTATCTGTTAGAATTTCTGATGCAGATGTTGTTTTAGATATGTGTTCGAAGAAAATTGGTTTGAGAACTCTTGAGTTAAAACGCGAAGGAGATGAAGCTGGTGAAACGTTCTGTTTTGCAGTAAACAACAAACCATTTTTTACAAAGGGTGCAAACTGGGTTCCTATTAAAATATATCTACCATCCATTACAAAAGAAGATTATGAAAATAATATTAGAGATGCCTATGATGCTAACATGAATATGCTACGTGTATGGGGTGGGGGTATCTTTGAAAACGAAGATTTTTATGATACGTGTGATGAAAAAGGTATATTAGTCTGGCAGGATTGTATGTTTGCATGCGGTAGTTATCCGTCTGATGATGAGTTTTGCAAGAGTATTAGATTAGAGACAGAAGACAACTTGAATCGTATTAGACACCGAGCATCACTTGCATTAATCTGTGGCAACAATGAGTTGGAAGGCGCTTTCATGAGTCCGAATCCTGGTAAAGGGATTATGTCGATGCAAGAGTATGAAAAGATCTTTGATAAGGAACTATATAATGTTGTTCAGAAATTATGTCCTGAAATACCATATATTCCAGGTAGTCCTTTTACACCAATTGGTGACCGAATGAATGCAAGCGACTATGGGTCAGGTGATGCACATTTGTGGAGTGTATGGTTTGGTGGTAAGCCGTTTGATTTTCAAAGAACATGGCAATGTCGTTTTATGAGTGAATATGGATTCCAATCATTTCCAGAAATGAAAACAATTGAATCATTTACCACTCCAGAGGATAGAAATTGGACAAGTTATATCATGGATTATCATCAGCGTAGTCAGCCAGGTAACAAGACTATTTATGCATATATGCTTGATTGGTTTAAAATGCCCGAAAATTTTGCAAATGGTATAATTTTATCGCAAATCTCACAAGGTTTGTGTCTGCAGTTTGCTGTTGAGCATCTTAGACGTATTCAACCGCATAACTCAGGTGTTTTATATTGGCAGATTAATGATATGTGGCCATGTGCAAGTTGGTCAACTGTCGATTCTTTTGGTAATTGGAAAGCATCTCATTACATAGCTAAAAGATTCTTTGAACCGGAGCTTATAAGCATTCTTGACATAAAGGATGACGATTCTCTTTCAGATAAGATTATCAGTAAGACAGTTGCGATGGAGGTTCATGTTTCAAATCAAACATTTGAAGAGCAAGAATACACTGTAGATTGGAAACTTGTTACTACTGATGGCTCTGTTGTCAAAGCAGATTCAGATCAATTGACAGTTATGCCTCAGAGCAATAGTTTAGTTGGTTCTATGAACTTTCAAAAGGAGATCAATGAATATTGTGAGAGAAATCTACTTTTCTTTGCATACCTCAAAAAAGATGATGTGATTGTAAGCAGCAATGTTAATTTCTTTGTAAAACCTAAGCATATAGAGCTGAAACCAGCAAAATACTCATGTGAAGTTCTTGAGCAAGTGGGTGATGAATATACTATATCTATCAGCTCTGATGTGCCGACTTTATGGACTCAGATTGAGTTGCCTAATGCAAAGTTGTCAGATAACTTCTTCAATCTAGATGGAGAACATAGTAATATCATTAAAGTAAAGACTTCTGCACAAATAAATGACATAAAATCATCAATCAAAATCACCTCTTTATTAGATTTATAGAAGAAACTATGGAGAAACGGTTGAGGAGCTTTGGTTTAATGGCTGCGCTGGTTAACTGTAGCCGCGTCGCCTCGGCGCGGACAACATAAATGTGCTGCCTTGCTAGTCTAGGTCTGCGGGAAGTGCAAAGAATTTCATAATTCATCATTCTTGATTGAATAAGTCCCTAGTCCAGAGTCAT